>Ga0209614_1000924_pt1 | contig 24070 bp, 21 predicted proteins | sample BlaSprsedimmetaG_FD_185484 | JGI IMG/M metagenome (GOLD analysis project Ga0209614, IMG submission 185484) | Hot spring sediment bacterial and archeal communities from California, USA to study Microbial Dark Matter (Phase II) - Blank Spring... ... | reverse complement strand
AGTAATAAAGCTTTTTTCATTGTAATCTCCTTGATTTTTTGAATACTCCACATTATAGCAAACAAACCAAAACCGTGTCAATAAAAATAAACAAAAAGTTAACAAATCATTAATCATGCTTCAAGATGCCCTAAATGACGTGCTTTGAAGTGTTTTGAGGGGAGATAAAAAAGCGTTTTTAACGGAAAAATAGGGGCAATGCTCTTGCTGGTTTAAGAAAAGTACTGAGTTTTTTGATTTTTTATGAAAAAAAAGAGTGAAAATGATAAGGATGGTGGCGCTGGACGGAATCGAACCGCCGACACAAGGATTTTCAATCCTTTGCTCTACCGACTGAGCTACAGAGCCGTTGTGTTGAAGTGGATGAAATTATAGCTGTATAAACTTAAGCTTTGCTTAGTTTAAAGAAGCTTTTATCTCTACGCTCTTTCATACCTGTGTTGTTTTCATTGTTTGTAGCATTTGCGTACTCAAATGAGGCATACAATAAGCAAAAAGATGGTACGACCATCAGGATTCGAACCTGAGACCTTCGGTACCGCAAACCGATGCTCTATCCAGCTAAGCTATGGTCGCATAGTCTCATAAAGAGAGTGGAATAGTACCATAATATTTTTTATTTGGCAAGGGGTTTGATCTTTTTGCATCACTTTATCGTGTCGTGTATGGGTACGTATAAGGGCGAGGTAGTAAGCCCACCCTTGTAAACGCTCAGGCAAACAGTCAAATCTTAGCACGTCTGTTTGCGCTAGATTTCTTCTCTTTTTGCTCTTTTTTGAGCGTGTCAAACTTGACGATCAGCTCAATCCTGCTGACGGGGATGCCAAGTCTGTGGGATATCTCTTCTCTGCTCTTTCCTGTGGCTATCTCTGCCATCACTTCATCGCTGATCGAAAAGTGCTCGATCACCTCTTTGACGGCAACACGTGAGGCTTTCAGATCGGTAATCGTCTGCTCTTTTGCCTCTAATGCTGCATCAAGGAGCGTGTAGGCTTTTTTCAACTTTCTATTTTCAAAGATCAACCCCAGTAGTACGAGTACTAACAATGCCAGTAATCCTATCACGATATAGTCCAACGTACCCATCACATCACCTCCACAATGATCAAAGACAAAAACACAAAACCAAGATATCCGTTCACAGTAAAAAATGCCCTGTCTATCTTTGTAAAATCTCTGCTGACTAGATAGTGCTCATAGGCAAGCATCAGTGCGGCAAAGACGATCGCTAACCCTGCAAAGAGCCCCAAATAAGCCTGCATGACAAAGAGTGACCAGAACGCTACGGCAAGCAGATGAAAGACCCGTGCGATCCACATCGTTTTGATAGAACCGAACCTTGAGGGGATCGAATGAAGCCCCTGTGCTTTGTCAAACTCCATATCCTGAAGCGAATAGAGCAGGTCAAATCCCGCCACCCAGAACGTCACTCCTGCCGCAAGAGAGACGGACCACCAGCTGATCGCTCCAGATACCGCGACCTCCCCTGCGATCGGTGCGAGTCCTAGACTGATACCAAGTATCAGATGCGCCAGTGCGGAGAAACGTTTGAAGTAGGTATAGGCACCGAGTACAAGAAGTATCGGGAGTGAGAGTAGCAGCGCAAGGGTATTGATACAGTAGGCAACCACTATAAATGCCGCTGCATTCAGAAGGATAAACCAGAGCATTTGCGCTTCAGATACCCTGCCATCTACAGAGGGTCTGTGCTTTGTCCGTGGGTTGAGCCTATCGATATCACGGTCTAGATAGCGGTTAACCCCCATCGCATAGTTTCTCGCACAAACCGCTGCCAAGGTACCAAGCACCAGAAGCTTCCACCCAAACCACCCCGAACCATTCACCTGAGCAGAAGCCACAAGCATCGCGATAAAAATAAACGGAAGGGAAAAAACCGAGTGTTGGAACATCACCAATTCGGAAAAATCATTGATCAGTTTTTTGCTATTCACTTTCTACTTTCTACTTTTATGGGTGTGGGATTTTGAGTTTTGAGTTGAGCGACCATGCGACTACTGCCACTAGGAGTGTGATGAGATAGACATTGGCTATCAGAGCGTAGCTGTAGGTCAGATAGAGAACCCACAGAAGGATCGCTCCCAGCGGCGTAGGAACCCCCTCAAAAAACTTTGCCACCTCACCGGCATCGGTTTTGAGGTTGAACTCCACGAGTCTTCTTAGTCCCATAATGATATAAAATAGAAAGACGATCCCCACAATCAGCTCCTGAAACACCGAAGTGATCCCGCTACCAAGTGCGTAAAAGAGCAAAAATGACGGCATCACCACAAAAGAGAGAAAGTCCGCAAAACTGTCCAGCTGCACGCCAAATTCTGTAGAGAGGTGATACCTGCGTGCCAGCTTTCCATCGATGATATCACACGCTCCTGCGATCCATGCCAGAATGATCGCAATAAAAAAATCACCCTTGACAATGAAGTAGAGCGCTATGACCCCCAAAGAGATATTGGCGAAGGTGACCAGGTTGGCGATATTGAATCGGTTGTTCTTGTCAAATAAATTCATACACACCTCAGAATCATTTGGCTTATTTTACCCTTTTTGCGGTTATGGTATGATTACGCCTATGAATGAAACGATCAAACAACTCGCACTTATCGGCCCTACTGCTTCAGGAAAAACCTCGCTTTCTATAGAGATCGCACAGAAAAAGAATGCCTATATCCTCTCGCTAGATTCGCTTGCTCTTTACAAAGAGATCGATATAGTCTCAGCAAAGCCCACTCCCCAAGAGCGTTCAGGGATAGTGCATTTTGGTATCGATCATCTCTACCCCAATGAGCATTTTGATGTCACGACGTTTATCACACTCTACCAGGAGATCTATCAAAAGGCTGTAGAGGATGGGAAAAATCTAGTGATCGTAGGCGGTACCAGTTTTTACCTCAAAATGCTGATGGAGGGGATCAGCAACCTGCCTGCTATCAGTAAAGCTACTAAGGAGAAAACAGCCCATATACTCAAAGATCTGCATCAGGCTTATCGGTTTTTGTATGCACTCGATCCCGACACTATGCAACGAATCTCCCGAAGTGACAGATACCGTATAGAAAAAGCACTCACGCTCTACCTCGAAACAGGGATGGTACCATCGGAATACTTCCGCGCCAATCCTCCCGTCTCCCTCATCAAGGGGCCTTTGAGAGTCTACCAGATCGATATAGAGAGGGAGGAACTGCGTAAACGTATCTTACTGAGAACCAGAAGGATGCTCAAAGAGCACCTGATCGATGAGATATGTATGCTGGAGAAAAAATACACACGAAGCCCAAACTGCATGAAAGCCATAGGGATCAAAGAGACTCTAGATTATCTAGACGGCATCTATAGCAAGGAGATGCTCGAAGAGAAGATCACCACCCATACTGCACGCCTTGCTAAACGCCAAACAACATTCAACAACTCTCAGTTTAAAGGTGTCATCAAGGGGAGTGTGGAAGCGTTAAAAACAATGCTACTTGCATGAGTGTACACTATCATTTCCCTGATCCATCGTCTCCTACGATACGCTCAGGGTGAGTCAAAAACTCAATAGTGTATGAAAAGCAAGAAACAAGCCAAACGCTCAGCGCTGCACGCTGAACGCTACATTTAATACCCGCTTGCGCTGATCATATAGTAGATATAGGATACTAGAGGCTGGATATAGAAGATCGCTCCCAAAGTAGCAACGGTAGCAACACCGATAATGACCATCAGCGGTCTGGAGATGTTGTAGTAGATCGTATCCACATCTTTGATCGGATCTTTTAGGAACATATAGACGACGAGTTTCAGGTAGTAGTATGCCGCGATCGCCGAGTTGAGACCCATCACAATCGCCAGCCAGATATACCCTGCGTTGACCGCTGCTTGCATCACATAAATTTTACCCCAGAAGACAGAGAAGGGAGGCACTCCTGCAAGCGAAAGCATAAAGAGCCCCATGATCACTGCACCCACTGGCATGATCTTGATAAAGCCGGCAAATTTCTCATAGGGGTGGTCATATCTGTTGTTAAATCTTCTCATCTTGTGGCGAGAGATCCAGAGCATTGCAAATGCACCGAGATTGGTAAACATAAAGAGTGCATAGTAAAGGAAGATACTCGTATTTGCCTCTGTCGTATCAAGGGCCAATGCAGCCATCACAAAACCCGCATGTGAGATAGAGGAGTACGCAAGCATACGCTTCACATCTTCTTGAACAAGCGCCATGATATTGGCAAGCGTCATCGTAAGTACCGCTATCACAAGGATCGTTGTTCTTATCGGCTCGATCCCCAGATCTATAGCCATACCAAATACTCTGATCGCCACCACCAATGCTGCGATTTTTGGCACTACAGACATATACCCAACAAGCGCAGCAGATGCTCCCTCATAGACATCTGGTGCCCATGTATGAAACGGATAGAGCGAGAGTTTAAATGCCAGTGAAACAAGGATCAATATAAAGCCGCCAAAGATAGCGATCATCAGATCTGTTTCCCCTTTACGTGTTCCAAGTACTTCAGCGATCTGATACAGCTCGATCGATCCTGTGAGCGCATAGATCATCGCTGAACCCATCGCAAAGAAACCAGCGGCCAATGCTCCCATGGTAAAATACTTCACTGCCGCTTCATAAGAGTTGCTTCGGTTGTGCAGTGCGATCAGCGTGTAGAGTGCCAATGATGCCGTTTCCAGTCCGACAAAGATCAAGATCAGATTATCCGAAGCTACCATGAACTGAAATCCCGCAACCATGAACAAGAAGAGTGCGAAGAACTCCGGATAGGAGTACTCGTGGAATCGTTTTGAACTTAGTGCCAGCGGAATAAATACGACAGATCCGACAATGATCAAGACCTGTGAAACGATCGAAACGCCATCGATCAGTATGACATCAAAGAAACCACGCTCATTGAGATTGAGACCAATGACCGAGCCAAGATCGATCAGCAACACAAGTACTGTCAACATGACATACAGAGACTTATGAAGCCCCTCTTTAAGCAGATCGATACACAAAATAATCAAACCACCCGCGATCGCGATCAGCATCGGCGCGAGTGTGACAAGGTTTAGACTTTCTAAACTGACGTTAATAGGCTCTAGCATTATTTTGCCTCCTTCGTTGATTTGGCTACGTGTAACCTATCTTTTGCCTCTTGCGTGATCGCTTTTTCATCCATAAAATGCAGCATCGCCTTTACGGAGTTATCGATCGGGTCCAGGATAGGTTTGGGATAGATACCCAACCAGACCACGAGTGCCACAAGCGGTACAAGTGACCATGTCTCTTTGGCATCAAGATCTTTGAGGTTCTTGTTCTCCTCTTTTGTTACCGGACCGAAGAAACTCTTTTTAAAGAGCGAAAGCATATAGACCGAACCGATAATGATCGATGTACCAGCAAGGATCGTCAGGATCGCAGAAACCTGATAGAAGCCTATCAACACAAGGAATTCACCGACAAACCCGATCGTCAGAGGCAGGCCAACTGAAGCCATCAGCATGATACCGAAGATCACGGCATACTTGGGCATGACCGCTGCGATACCGCCAAACTCATCCATCATCTTTGTGTGTCTTCTGTCATAGATCACACCTACAAGCATAAACAGCGCGCCCGAAACGATCCCGTGTGAAAGCATCTGGAAAACAGAACCACCGATACCTTCGGCATTCATCGCAAAGATACCAAGCATCACGATACCCATGTGGGATACTGATGAGTATGCAATCACCTGCTTCATATCTTTTTGTGCATACGCCACCATCGCTGTATAGATGATCATGATGATAGAGAGTACCGCGATCGGTGTGATCCAGATCACCGCAGCATCAGGGAAGAGTGGAAGTGAAAATCTTACAAACCCGTATGTACCCATCTTGAGCAGTATTGCAGCAAGGATCACGGAACCAATCGTTGGTGCCTGGCCGTGTGCATAGGGAAGCCACGTATGGAACGGGAACATCGGCACCTTGATCGCAAACCCGATAAAGAATGCGGCAAAAAGCCACATCTGGTAGCTCACCGGAAGCACCATCGCGTACCAGTCTGTCAGCGCAAAGCTCCATACGCCTGTAAGACTCTGATAAGTATATGCCATAAAGAGCATACCCACAAGCATGATCAGTGATCCCGCAAAGGTATACAGGAAGAACTTGACCGCGGCATAGACTCTCAAGGACCCACCCCATGCACCGATGATATAAAGCATTGGCACAAGAGAAAGCTCCCAAAAGAGGTAGAAGATGATCGCATCGAGTGAAACAAATACACCTACCATCGTCATCTCAAGGAAAAGCAGTGTAATGATCATGTTTTTCACATGCTCTTTGATGCTCAAACTCATGATACCAATCAGTGTCATCATCGTAGTCATCAGGACAATAAAAAGGGAGATACCATCAACACCTAGGTAGTAGTTGACACCAAAATCCGGAATCACAGGAGCAAGCTCAACAAACTGCATCCCCGCATTGCTGCTGTCAAAACTGAACCACAACCATAATGAGAGGAAGAACTCGATCGCTGCTACAGTGATACCATAAACCCTAGCACTCTCCTTGTCTATCACAAAACCCAGCAATGCTGCGACTGCTGGGAAGAATACCAATATACTTAAAATATAATCCATCTCTCTACTCCTTAACCTATCATCGCCGTTACTGCTGCAGCTACCATCAGCACCACCGCACCTACAGCCATCCAATTGAGATAGTGTGACAGGTTACCAGTCTGCATACGTCTGTTGACATCCCCGCTTTTATAAAGGAAATGGGCGATACCATCTACTGTTCTGTCTACAATCTTCACATCGACCCCATGCCAGAATTTTTCTGAGATCATCGCATAGGGCTTGGAGATCATTGTTTCATAGAGTCTGGGGATATAGTATTGGTTTGCGAGAAGCTTGTAGATAAAGCTTTGCTCAAGTTTCTCATTTCGATCAAGGCCTTTGTTGTATTTGAGATAAGCAAGTACGATACCGCCCACTGCAAAGAGTGTTACGATCGCTGTTAGCAGCCATACATAGTGGTGCGTATGTTCGCTCATATGATATGCAGGAAGCAGCGTTGTGACAAATGTCTCAAACCCTCCCTTAAAGAAACCGGCGATCACAGCAAGGATCGCTAGCGGAGACATCGCAACCAGTACGAACTTGTACATCTCATGCGGGTGGATCTCATGGTGGTCATATCGCTCTGTGCCGTGGAATGTCAAGAATACCTGTCTAAAACTGTAGAATGCTGTCATCCCTGCTGTTACAACAAGCATGATCCAGAGGATGTAACTTCCTTCGTTAAACGCCGTCTCAATGATCGCGTCTTTGGAGAAGAATCCTGCTAGCGGGAAGATACCAGCAAGCGTCAAAGAGGCTAGCCCCATATAGATATAGGTAGGCCTCATCACTTTTTTCAATCCACCCATTTTGAAGATATCCAACTCATCGTGCATGGCGTGCATGACGTTACCTGCCCCCAGGAAGAGCAGTGCTTTGAAGAATGCGTGCGCCACAAGGTGGAAAAGTGCGATCCAGTAGGCACCAAGACCAGCAGCGGCAAACATATATCCCAGCTGGGAAAGTGTAGAGAATGCGATGATCCTCTTCAGGTCCCTGTTGACTAGTGCCATAGAAGCAGCAAAAAAGGCAACAAACGTACCAAGTGCGGCAATAAAGTAACTTACTTCAGGTGTCACTGCAAAGAGTGGATTGGCTCTAATCACCAAGAATACCCCTGCTGTTACCATGGTTGCAGCGTGGATCAGTGCAGAGACCGGCGTAGGGCCCTCCATCGCATCCGTAAGCCATGTGTGTAGGGGGAACTGCGCCGATTTGCCCATAGCCCCGATAAAAAGTGCAATCGCCGCAGCGTTGAGGATCCACTGATCAAGGTTCGCAATCGCTGCAAATACCGCATCGTACTGAAGTGATCCTACATTCCAGTAGAGGATAAAAAGGCCAACAAGCATACCAAGGTCAGCGATACGGTTCATAATAAACGCTTCATTTGCTGCCCATGAAGGAGAGATGGAAGGGTTCTCTTCTCTTGACTGGTCTGGCTTATGGTACCAAAAACCAATAAGAAGCCATGAACAGACACCCACACCTTCCCAGCCGATAAAGAGACCGGCAAAGTTGTCACTCATCACCAATATCATCATCGAGAAGACGAAAGCTGAAAGGTAAGAGAAAAATCGATTGAATGATTTGTCATGATCCATATACCCGATCGAATAGACATGTACGATCGTTGAGATCAATGAGACCATCGTCATCATCGTAACAGAGACCTGATCAACCAAAAATCCAAATGGAATATAAAGGTCTCCCATCCCAATCCACTGCATCATCGTGACTGCGATCGCTTCACCTGTAGTGAAAACCTCTACTGCCAGTGTCGCCGATGCCACAAAGGAGGTAAACAGAAGAAGTGAAGCAATGACACCTACAAAAGTCTTCCTTTGGCTCATCCCGAACATCGCTGCAAAGAGCGAGGAGACCAGTGGCGCAAAGAGTGCGATATATACTAATTTTTCCATCATTACCCCTTCATCGTCGCAAGATCATCAAGATCAAGACTTCCGTGTTTTTTATACAATACGATCAAGATACCCAGTCCCACCGCAACTTCTGATGCAGCGATCGCGATCACAAAGAACGCAAACATCTGTCCACTCAGATCATTGTAAAAGTGTGAAATCGCTGCAAATGCAATGTTGACTGCATTGAGCATCACCTCGGTTGCGAAGAAGAGCATCAATAGGTTTCTTCTTCTAAGTACGCCAATCAACCCTATAGAAAATAGCAGTGCAGATACGATCAGGTAGTGTGATAAACCTATCATTTCTCATCCTTTTGTGTCAAAATTTCATCTTCCCCCGCATCTTCATCCATCATTTCAGTAAGAGAGCGATCCATCTTCTTCCCTGCAAGGATAATCCCTGCGATCATTGCAACCAACAGCATCAGTGCGGCAACTTCAAACGGAACAAGATATTTTGTGAAGAGTACGATACCGACATCTTGTGCATTCCCCACACCCTCATGTATAGGATAGAGTGCCTGGATGCTTTCAGAGTGGATTGGTGCTGCAAACATCAATACAAGCATCAATGCACTAAGCCCTCCCAGTACAAAGACAACAGCTCCGCTTGTGTTCTTCTCTTTGATCTCCCTTGTTGCATCAAAGAACATCATCGCAAAGGAGTAGAGCGCCATCACCGCACCCACATATACGATCAGCTGTACAACGCCGAGGAAGTCCGCCCCCAAGACGAAAAAGAATCCCGAAATCAGTACCATACCCGAGGCAAGAGAGGTCATTGCGTAGAGTACGTTATTGCTCGTGACGGTAATCCAGAAGAGGATTATCGTCAAAAATGAAAAGAGGTAAAATGCAAACCCCTCCAATGTAAACAGTGATGCCAAAAAGTTTTCCATAACTGTCTCCTCCTTAATACGCCAGTGGCGTTTTTTTGATGTTTTCATCAGCATTTGGAGATACGGCACCAAATCCGTCGTACTCTTGCTGCAAGCTTAGTTTGTCGATCGGAGTAAGCATATCCTCAAAGAGAGAGAAACTTGCTCTCTGCTCGGAAGCTGTCTCATATCTTGGACCATGCACGATCGCCAGTTCAGGACAGACCTCTGCACAATAACCACAGAAGATGCATCGGCCAAAGTTGATCGTATACTCGCTCACCTCTTTACGCTGATGCTCATCATATCTCGTCTCCATAGCGATACAGTTTGAGATGCAGATCTTCTCACAAAGTCCACACCCGATACATCGGTAGTGACCACTCTCAAGTAGTCTGAGCATCTCATGAATCGCCCTGTATCTCGGAGAGATAGGGAGCTTTTCAAGCGGATATTTCACCGTATGCATCTCTCCTTTAAAGAGCGCACCAAACATCTTTCTTGCTGTCACCCCCAGACCGACAAAAAGTTCACCCTTGAAGGTTCTTTTTGCTACCTGAGCAAACTTTGCCATCGGAGTCTTCGGTGACTCCGGTAGGTCAAGTACCCTGTACTCCTGAGTCCCTACATTTCTATTTTTAAATTGTTCTACACCCATCTTTGCTCCCTTATACCATTATCACTATACCGGTGACTACCACGTTGATCACAGCGATTGGCATCAAAACTTTCCAACACAGCCACATCAACTGATCGGGTCTAACGTGTGGCCATGATGCTCTTACCCATAGCATCAAGAAGAAGAAGAACGCCACTTTCAGAAGGATCATGATCCATCCTGCAATAAACCCTAAGTCATTATATCCACCAAGGAAAACGACTGCTGCGAGTATAGAGATCGTGATCATGTTTGCATACTCTCCGATGAAGAACATCCCCCATCTCATCCCTGAATATTCCGTAGCGTACCCTGAAATAACCTCTGCTTCATGCTCAAGAAGGTCAAAGGGTGTTCTGTTCGTTTCGGCAAATCCTGCGATCAGGAAAAGGATAAAGGCCACCGGCTGCTGCCAGATAAACCATGATGTCAATCCCCCAGATTGCGCTTCGTTGAAATCAACCAATGAAAGCGAACCAACCAGCATGATCGGAGCAAGGATAGACAAACCTGTGATCACCTCGTAAGAGAGAAACTGAATCGCCGTTCTTGCCGCACCGATGATACCCCATTTGTTCGCCTGTGCCATACCTGCTAGCAACGGTCCGTAGAGTCCTGCAGCCATCATCCCAAGCACAAAAAGAATCCCGACATTCACATCTGATGCAATCGATGGAACAAACGTACCCCCAAGTAGCGGTACAAACTCAGGGATCATAAAATCCGGAAATACCGGTACTGCTGAGAGCGCGATAAATGCTGTCGCCGCAGTGATCACTGGTGCTACTTTAAAGATCAGTCTGTTGGCATGCTGAGGCACGAAATCTTCTTTGGTAAAGAGTTTTATCCCGTCTGCGGCAATTTGAAGTAATCCATACGGACCAACATGCATCGGCCCAAGACGACGTTGCATAAATGCAAGAACCTTTCTCTCCAGGTATGTCCCAAAACCTGCCACTGCGGAAATAATCGCTAGGATCAGGATCGCTTTGATCGCGACTCCTGTAGCTGTCACCTCCGGGAGTTGCCCTATAAGTGTTGTTGTTTCCATCTTTTACACCTTCTTTATTGTTACATTTTTGTATCTAGACCCACCGAAGAGATCATAGACGCCTGCTGCCGCCCTAAAATCTGAAATTTTGACAATATCGCCTTCCATCTTCTCATCAGCGATGACATCCATTATGATGCTTCCGTTATCAAACTCAATTTCCACTCTCTTGCCAAGCGCTTCTGCTTTTGCCGTACTTGCATAGAGGCCGAATGGCTCAAAGATCTCATGTGACTTGTCTGTAAAGTCACTAAACTGTCTTGCCGGGTTGCAGCGGTATGCGATCTCTCCCTCTAGTGCTACAGCTTCAGCAAATGTTTCAACACTTGGAAGTGCTACTTTGGTTGATGTGATATCAAGCAGATAGCCGCGGTTCTCTCTACCGTCGTTAGAGTAGCCATAGGGCAGATCATCAAATGCAACGGCTTTGTACCCTTTCTGTGTCGGTAGCATCGGCGTCCAGTCGATCGTAAGCTCAGGTGCCCCAACCAATACCTTCATCAGATCATTGAGCACATATCCGTTGTATGGAACTGCAGCATTGGTCGGCACCACTCTTTTTGACATCGTCGTAAACGTGCCTTCTTGCTGGTTCATTGCCGGCATATCAAGGTCGCCGTTGCCCAGTGCAGAGAGTCTAAAGTCGCCGTTTTCGTTGTAGCCTACGACATATCCTGTCGCTTCATCGTCAAGATCACAGATCAGCGCTACACCCAGTGCATTGGATTTGGGTGGAGCCATCACCACATCGATGCTTGTGGTTGCCTCGATCAATGCGATCAGTTTGGCGATATTCTCCGCTTTCTCATGGAAGTAAAGGTCTTCACCCACCATCATCGAAAAAGACTCTTTTTTCTTCATCATCTTCTCAAATGCATCAGTAAACTTCTCTGAATCTCCACCGAGAAGGTCGACAAGCCCGTTCTTTTCGACAGTGATCTCTTTTTCCACTGTCTCTTTGACTTTTTTACTGACCTCTTCCTCTTCGCCTGTCTCTTCGTTTTTGACCCTCTCTTTGATCGTCTTCTCGACTCTCTCTTTGACCGTCTTGGTCTGTGAGCTTTTGAAGGAGTCAATGTAGGCTTTTACCTCTTTAGGAAGTTTCTGTGCATCAGCAAAAAGATCTAGTATAAGATAGAGTACTGCCTCTTCTAAGCCTGGTTTATGGTTAAAACACTCCACACTCTTACCCAGTGAAGAGATCAGTGTGTCGCTTATCGGATGAAAATAGAGTCCTGCTCCTTTGTTGAGTTTTTGAACATTATTGAAGGCAAACTTCATGCCCGGACTATCATTTCTTAGTGCACAACCCACAGAGATCACAAAATCGGCACGCTTCCTGATCGCATCGGTGTCTGTTGACCAGAGTGATCGACCGCTCGCTGCTTGATAGTAGCGTAGGAACTTCTGAAACGCTCTGACTTCAGGGTTGTAGAGTTTTACACCCCTCTTCTCTTTGAGAGTCTGAAGCATCAGTGCCTCTTCGTTGGTGATCACTGAGTTAAATCGGATCGTCTCAGCTTTTCTGAGTGCTTCGATTGCCGCATTGAATGCCGCTTCATCTTTGGTGACATCCTCATTTTCGAAGTCGTAGGCAAACCGTGCTGCACCGTCGAGTGATACATAGTTCCATTCGTTTGTCACACGGAAGATCTTCTCTCTTCTGTCTTCGATCGATCTTGGCTTCGTCTCGTAGTAGATCGCAAACCCGTCACTGGAGTGTGCCGAGACAGCAGGGATACGCTTAAGCTCCCATGCGTTTGACTGATAGATGAAATCTCTGCTCGCTAATGCACCTACTGGACATACTGCGATGCACTCACCACAGTCTGAACAGTTTGTCTGGTCTGTACCATTGCTCGGTGCGATCAGAGACTTCTGGAGCTTGTTCCACATGGCATAGGCATCTTTTGGCATACGCTCTTTCAATGCTTTGTCGATCTCTGCCCCGCCCCTTTTGGTCGTAGTGATCGCGGCATCGCCGATCATATCCTTACAGACTGTCGTGCAACGCTCACACACGATACAGAGGCCCGGATCGTAGTGAAGTACCGAACTCCAGTTCTGCGTCTGTCTTTTGGTATCAGGGATCGCATAGCTCTGAGCATCGACATTGAGCTCAAGGGTATAGTTCTGTAGTTCACACTCACCGCTTTTGTCGCACACACCGCACTGGAGTGGATGGTTGACATCATAGACTTCCATGATCGCTCGGCGCTCTTGAAGGATATTGGGGGTATGTACCGTGATCTCCATCCCCTCTTTTACTTTCGCATTACACGCATAGACCTGTTTACCGTCTGCCTCAACCAGGCAGAGACGACATGCCAAAGTAGGCGAACATCTTGTCAAATAACAAATAGCCGGAATAAAGACTTCGTTGGCACGAGCGGCATTGAGGATATACTCGCCCTCAACAGCCTGATACTCAACACCATCAATCGTGATATTCACCATATTTTCTACTGTTTTTACTTCACTCATCTTAGCTTCCTACCTCTTCATTTTTGATGGATGAAAAATCGACGTTTTTAAATCTATAAGAGGATAGCAAAGCAGCACTTAATCCCATATCATAGTTTGGATTAAGTGCGATATTCCCGCGCATAGATGTATCGATCTTAAACACACGCTTGAACGTGACACCATCGATCCTAAATGATACCCTCTCTCCATCCTTAAGTCCTCTCTCTTCTGCGAATGCAGCTGAGCCTAGTAGCTGTGCTTCACTTGTGATCGCCTCACATTTTGCCGTAAACGGCGAAAACTGTTCAACTCGATTGTACAGATACACCACAGAACCCAAATTTTTTGAGGATTCTACAGCTTGGATCGTTTGATCTTCTAGCACCTTTACCTCATCAAGCAGGTAGCCTCTGTGTTCTTCTCCTGTGATACTAAAGTGATCTGGCAGGTCGTCAAATGCCACCTGCCTAAATCCCTGTGCTTGGGGAAGCGTAGCCGTATATTCGATCGTATACTCCGCTTCCAGCCCCAGTGCATTGGCAATATCATTGAGCACATACCCACCGTATGACTTCGCCGCATGCATCGGTACGACGCGTTTGTCATTGCTGGTTAGGGTTCCTTCTTGTTGGTTCATCGCCGGCATATCAAGATCTCCCTCTCCCAGTGCTGAGAGCGTAAAGTCGCCTTTTACGTTGTATCCGACGCTCATCCCCTCGATCTCATCATCAAGATCGCAGATCAGTGATACACCCATGGCATTTCCTGCAGGCGGGACACACACGACATTGAACCCTGCATACCGCTCAAGCAGTGCAAGTAGTTTTGCGATATTTTCCGCCCTAGGATGGGCATAAAGATCATTTCCGACCACAAGGGAAAAACCGTCTTTCTTGATCAAGGATTTTTGTAGCAATCCGATCTCTTCACTGCTGATCTTGCTCTGTGCTGCAAGTGTCTCTGGGTCCATGGCTTCCAGAACAGAGGCAATACCTTGAGGCATATCATCACGCTGTCCAACCAATGCCAAAACGAGCTGCGCTGCTACTGCCTCTTCGCTTCCGGGCACATAGTGCATAAACTGGGTCACGATGTTTGCCATCTCCTCGTCACGCATCGGATGCAAGTAAGCGACTCTGGCTCTATGCCACTTGCTTGCCATATTGATGTGATATTTCACATTTGGTGCATCACTGTTGATAGGTGTACCAAAGACGATGATGGCTTTGGATTGGGATATCTCCTTGAGTGTTCCGCCATAGAGATGTTTGCCAGTGATAGCACCATAGGCACGCATGAACTTCTGATACGCTCTTGCCTCGTGACAGATTAGCTTGGTCCCCTGCTTCTCTTTGATCTTTTGAAGGATCAGCGCCTCTTCATTGCTGATCTGCGGTGCAAAGAGGATACTCTGTGTATTGGCTACAGCTTTCACCGCATTGTCAAATGCCCTCTTATCTCTTTTCACCCCTTCATTGGCATAGTCAAACCCGTAGCGACCTGCCCCACAGAGTGTCGAGAATTCAGCCTGGTTGCTTACGCGGTAGATTGTATCTCTTTTGACCTCATAGCTCATCTGGCATCCACCACCACAATGCGAACAAGACGACGGGATCTTTGCAAGCTCCCATGCATTGGTGCGATACTTGAAGTGTGTATCGACAAGCGCACCGACAGGGCAAACCGCTGCTGCCTCACCGAGGCTTGCATAGTTCTTTTCCTTCTTGACATTGACGATACTTGATGAGTAGCCGCCGAACTTCAGCTCAAGCGCCTCATCGCCCGTGATCTCCGTAGAGACCCTGACGCACTTCTCACACATGATACAGAGTGCCGGATCATAGGAGACATGCCCCCAGTCCTCTACGGGTCTGTGCTGATCGCGTGCCGTGAAAGGCTGCTCGGCGATATCAAACTCCAGCGTCTTGTTCTGAAGCTCACACTCTCCGCTTTGATCACATACGCCGCACTCTAGTGGGTGGTTGACATTATAAAGCTTCATAATGTTCTGGCGTTCACGGTATAGCTCGGGGGACTGTGTCGTTACCACTGCGCCATCGGTCGCTTTCTCCTGACAGGAGAGGATCGCACCGTCAACCCCTTCGACGTGCACAAGACACATACGGCACGATCCGATCGGAAGGGTTTTGGTCAAATAACACATGGTCGGAATATAGATGCCGTTTTCCCGTGCGATCTCAAGGATCGTCTTCCCAAAAGTGCTCTTGCACGCTTTTCCGTTGATGGTCACAGTGATCTCTTTGCCAAGTCCCAACGAATTATGCACACTCATATTACACCGCCACCATTGAAATATAATAACAACGCATACATCGTTCAGCCTCTGCGATCGCCTCTTCGCCTGTCAATCCCAGGTTGACCTCTCTGTTGTTATCGATGCGCTCATCTACGCCCAGTTTTTCACTCACCGCTCGTGGAAGCCCTGGCATCCATCCGGTGATCTTTTCGTTCTTATCGTAGACTTTAAGCTTATTGAGATGATCTTCCATGATCTCCTCATCACTCAGCGTACATCTGCCCTCATAGATATAACGGCTGATCACTGATGCAGCACGTCTTGCCTGGCCTACTGCATTGACGATCGTCATCGGACCATATTCACAGTCGCCTGCTGCAAAAAGTCCGGGACGGGATGTCATATAGTCCTTTCCGTTTGTTAAGAGTGTATTCCACGAGGTCATCTCGATATTCCACTCATCAGGGATCAACTGCAAATCTGCTGCTTGTGACACTGCGGGGATCAGGTAGTCACACTCGAGCTCAAAGTCACCCTCTTTCATCTTAACAAGCTGTGCACGTCCGCCATTTGGATCGGGGACCAATTCATATCTGTTGCACTTGAGCTTTGTGATCTTCTCACCATCATCGATGATCTTCTCGATCGCTGAGTAGAAGATGAACTCCACGCCCTCTTCTACTGCTTCGTGGTACTCTTCATAGGTCGTATTGCGGATGATCGTCTCCTCATCTCGGCGGTAAAGCATGGTCACCTTCTTCGCACCTTCACGCACAGCACATCGCACGACATCCATAGAGGTAAAGCCTCCGCCGACACAGACTACTCTTTTGTCTTTGAGCTCATTGCTCGCTGGACTTCCGATACCGTACTTGCTCCAAAGGTTTACCTTATCAAGCATCGCGATCGCCCCCCAGTATCCGCCCATTTTAGGGTTTTCGTTCTCTGCATTGATTTTTTTGGAGAGCCTTGTACCAAAGGCAAGGAGTGTCGCATCATACTCCGCGTCGATCTCCTTGAGGCGATCTGCATCAACCCTGTAGTTATTGGTAATGCTTACAGTCGGCATCTGAAGGACAAGCTCAATATCCTTGTTGTACTTATCGATCGGCATACGGTACTCTGGTACACCTACAGCAACTTCACCGCCATTGACCGGAAGCTCTTCAAAGATATGCACGCCAATCCCCTCTAATGCCAGGTAGTAAGCCGCCGTCAGACCCGCAGGTCCTGCACCAATGATCGCTACCTTTTTGCCGTCATTTCTTGGGGGCTTTGGTTCTTTTGGGTGGAGCCAAGGTACCTGATGGTCCGTCTCATAGTCTGCGCCAATACGCTTAAGCTCCATGATCGAGATCGGCTCATCCAGGTTTGTCCTTCTGCATGCATCTTCACACGGATGTGGACAGACACGCCCGCACGTATGCGCCAAAGGCATCGTCTGCCTGGTTGCCTGAAGCGACTCGGTAAAGATCATATCGCGTACACCTTCGATATATGCTGGGATATCCACATGCGCTGGACACATATCTGTACAAGGTGCTGTCACTTTGGCAATATAAGTGGTATCACCGCTGTGGTGCTTAGATGGCACCTGTGCATCGATACATCTGTCAAATTGCGCTTTATAGTGTTCCATCAGGTCAAGTATAGGTTTAGGTACGGTCTTACCGATCTCGCACTTTGAGGTAGCCATCATTGTCTGGGAAACCTCTTTGAGATGGGCTACATCCTCATGCGTACCTTCACCACGTGCGATTTTATCGAGTAGATCATACAAGATCCTTCCGCCCCAACGTCCCGGAGCACAGCGTCCACACGCTTCTGAGTATTGCTGGTACTGTGCAGCATACTGGCTTGCTAGTTCAACTGCATCGATATCTTCTGTAAAGATGGCTACCCCATCCCATCCGATAAATGCTTTTGAGCTTGTGTCTCCATGGTAGGTTTCAGGCAGCTTGAATCCTGTGTCACTCCACTCATCAAGGGGTTTACCGCGGTTGTCGATAAACTCATCCCTCCAAGTTGAGAATACAATCTTTGACATAACTACTCAGCCTTCTCTTCTGTTGCAACAGCTTCTGCTTCTGCCCTTGCTACTTCTGCTGCCATCGCACGTGCTTTTCTTGTCTCTTCGCTGACCTTTTTCACTACAATGGTCCAATCTACTTCATTGAACTTCAGTGAGTTCATCAGGTCATGCCCCTGCGCTCTTACCAGATCTGCAGACTTCTGGATCGAACTGAAATCACCCACCTCAAAGAGGAAGATACCTACTTCATCGTCATGAAGTCCCGTATCCATCAATTCAGCCATTCTGTCATAAAAGTCATCTTTCAAGTGTCTTAAATCATATCTTCTCATCTCACATATCCTTTTTTGAACAAGCCCCAAAGAAGGCTCTTTGGCAGAGTGCCCCGCAACCAGTTGCTCTTTTGTTCTCTCTGTATGGCATTACCTTCTCCTTCCTGCGCGGCTGTGCTTTGTTATGGCCGCTGCGGTTTCGAAGCTAAAAATTGAAACAGTTCAATCGTTTCAACGCTTCTTATCTATCCACTTCACCAAATACGATGTTGGTCGTACCGATGATCGTCACGACGTCTGCGATGTATGTTCCCACGAGGATCTCCTGCAACAGTCCAGTATGGAAGAAGCTCGGTGCTCTACATTTTAGTCTATAGGCATACGGCTCACCTTCTGATTTGATATAGAATCCAAGCTCACCTTTTGGAGACTCAGTTGGCACATAGACTTCACCTTTTGGTGGTCTCATCCCCTGAGTCACCAGTACAAAGTGCTGCATCAGTGCATAGTTTTGCGTCATGATCTCTTCTTTTGGCGCAGAGAGGTACTGGGGTGCATGCGCCATCAGTCTAGGCTCTGTCTTTTTGTACATCGGGATAAGCTGTCTCAGGATACGTGTAGACTGCTTCATCTCCTCCATATAGAGACGGTAGCGTCCGTAAGAGTCGCAGGTTTGGGCTACAGGGATATCGAAGTCAAGCTCACTGTAAAGCTCGTATGGCTCCTCTTTTCTGATATCATACTTCACTCCTGAACCTCTCAGCATCGGACCGGTACATCCCCATGAGAGAGCCTCTTCTGCTGAAATCACACCGACATTTTCAAGACGCATCTTCCAGATACGGTTCTGGGTAAGGAGCGCTTCGTACGTATGTTCGACTTCATAGTCTACTTTGTCACAGAACGCCGCAAGATTTTCCAGCCATCCCGCAGGAAGATCCAACGGCACGCCGCCGATACGTACAGAGGAGTGAGTCAATCTCGCACCACAGTAATCTTCCATAAGGTCCATCGCATACTCACGCTCTCTGAAAGCATAGAGAAATACCGACATTGCACCGACATCGAGTGCATGTGTTGCAAGGAAGAAGAGGTGGGAGATCACACGGTTAAGCTCAAGCAGCATCGTTCTGATCACCTGTGCACGTCTTGGTGCTTCGATACCGAGAAGTTTCTCTACCGCCAATGCATAGGCATAGTTGTTTGCCGTTGATGCGATATAGTCAAGTCTATCTGTTGTGGGGAGAAACTCGTTGTAGGTCATGTTCTCTGCCATCTTTTCGATCCCTCTGTGAAGGTAACCGATATCAGGATAGGCCTTAACTACCTGCTCACCGTCAAGTTCAAGTATCAGTCTCAACTGTCCGTGTGCAGAGGGGTGCTGAGGGCCGAAGTTGATCACCATGGTGTTGTCATCGCGCTCAAAATTGAGGTTTTCAAAAAATGGGGTTAATTTGTTGGGTTGTTGGCTCATTTTCCCTCCTACTTTCTTTTATCAAGCTGTTTTGTGCCAGCATTGTAATTCACAAGGGTCGTTTTGCTGTACTCGATTGCGTGTGCTTTTTCACCCTCGCTGATATCCGCGCCAAAAGGTACTTCATATCCTACGCGTGAGAAGCGTTTTGTATCGTATCTCTCTATTTTTGCCGGATCTCTGTTCTCAGGTCCGATGATCTCCCTGTACTCTTTACCGAAGATCTTGTCTACCTCATACCATGATGCAAACTCATCACCCTGCAGTGGATAGGTCTTGAGTAGTGGATGCCCTTCCCAGTCATCAGGCATAATGATACGCTTGAGGAACGGATGGTTGTTCACTTGGATACCGAACATATCGTATATCTCACGTTCTGCAAAGTTCGCCGACTTAAAAAGAGGCACGATGCTCTCGATCGCCTCGCCCTTTTTGATACGACAGACGACTCTTACTCTTTTGGCTTCAGTAAGGTTGAGTAGCTGATAAAAAAGCTCAAACTCGCCATCTTGAGCCAGATAATCCACAGCAGACTGCTCAGAACACTGTTTATAGCCACACTCGTCTCTTAGGGTCTTGATCACCGCAAGGTTCTTTGATGCATCGATATGGACGACCAACTGTCCCACTTCGATATAGGACTCTTTCACTTGGCTGCCAAGCGCATTCACCACTGCTTCAAAGTGTGAACCCGCTTCTACCTCTTCTCTTGGTACACGCGGTGCCACCCAAAATCTGTCCGTATAGTACGCTTTTTTCTGTACATTGTCTTTTGGCGTATACTTTCTCATTACACTAACCTCAAGTTCTGTTTTGTATTCTTATTCATATTGGCTGACTCTTTTCTGATCTTCTTTTGAAGCATCATGAGTGCATACTGCAGTGTCTCAGGACGCGGTGCACATCCAGGAAGATAGATATCCACCGGCACGATACGATCTACACCTTGTACTGTTGCATAGGTATTGAACATCCCCCCTGTGTTTGCACAGGACCCCATGGAGATGACCCATTTTGGTTCAGTCATCTGATCATAAAGCCTTCTGGCAAACTCAGCATGTTTTTTAGAAAGGGTCCCTGCAAGGATCATCACGTCAGATTGTCTCGGTGATGCCCTAAAGATCGTTCCAAAACGGTCAAAGTCATATCTAGCACCACCCGCGGCCATCATCTCGATCGCACAACAGGCCAAACCATAGGTCAGCGGCCAAAGCGAGTTTGAACGCCCCCAGTTTACCAAATGATCTACCGTAGTCAACGCTATCGGCAAGCCCGCTGTTGAGGCATAATTTACTTGATGCTGTGCCATTCAAGTGCTCCTTTCTTCCATGCATAAATAAATCCGATTGCAAGCAAAAGGATAAATAGAATCATCTCAGCAAATCCAAACCACCCCAGCAGCTTAAAGTCAATCGCCCATGGGAACATAAAGACAATCTCTACATCAAACAGAATAAACAGCAGGGCTATCAGATAGAACTGTGCCGAGATCGTGTTTGGCTGCTTGGTTACCTCCGGTCCACATTCGTAGATCGTCAGTTTAAGCTTTTGGGTGTCGAGCCTTGCAAGTTTTCTACTTACAAAACGCGCTGCAAAAAGAGTCGCCGGAAAAGCAACCGCAGTCAGTGCAAACAGAAGAAAAACACCAAAATACGGGTGCTCTGTAATTACGTGAGTCATGATTCATTCCTTACTTTAATTATCTCTCCCTCATTGCAGGGTAGAGAATTCTCAGAATATGGGGTAATATAGCGAAAAGTTAATTAAAGTCATTGGGTAGTGTTGTATAGAAAATGCATGAATGTTGTGCTGTAACCAAGTGAAACAAAAATATTGCACAAATAAAACCTATCACGAAAGCTTTTGTTGCGTAATATAGAGAATGGGTGAGAAGATAACAAAAAATGCTCAACCCAATGAAAAAGCATAAAAAGCTTACCGATATGCTCTATTGGGCCGCACTGGCCGGTCTCATCTTCTGGTTCGCCTACTCCAAAGGGTGGATACTTGCCAACCTTATCTCTGTCGATGCCCAAACAGCCGTTGCAATGAGAGAGTGATGACCATGTCACACTCCTGGATGCAAGAACCCTTTCTGAGTACAAAGTGGGGCATCATAAGGCGCAACACTGATCCCGATACAGTAGCCTGAGAGCTAGATCGATACGCTAGCAGAGAGAAAACATGCAAAGATCCTTGTCTACTGCCAAAGCAGCAACCGGAGCGTCGCCGCTGTACGTACCCAGCAGAAGTAGCGATCTGCCCCGGTCCTTGTCAAAGAGGGATTTAGGTACTGCAAAGTGCCGGAGCGCAGATCATCTAGTAGTTTTACTGCTTAGATTTTGAATCCCATGCTCTTGCTGCCATCAAAGCTGCTACCGAGCTCTTTTTCGATCTCTTCGAGGAAGTCTTGGCTGCTGAAGATACTCTCCTCCCTGACGGCGACTTTGTAGGCAGTGTTTTTGATGATCAGGTTGATCTGTCCGCCTGTCAATTCATAATTTGCCAGATTTTGCACATCGAAATCCTCTGTATAGTCCGCATTCTCGGGGAGCATGAACTGCCAGAGCCTCAGACGCTGTCTTTTACCCGGTTTTTTAAACTCGATCTTATAGTTGAAGCGCCTAGAGAAGGCTTTGTCGATAGAGCCTAGCAGGTTTGTCGTGGCGATCAGTATCCCCTCGAAACGCTCGATCTGCTCTAGAAAGATATTCTGCATCTGGTTGTGCATCTTCTCTGCGCTGCTGCGCGAACCCTCTGTCCTGCTGCTTAAAAACTGGTCGGCTTCATTGAGCAGAAGGATCGGCTCCACTTTCGCTTTGTGGCTCAACTCCTTGAACTCGTCAAAGATACGCCGTACATTTTTTTCGCTCTCTCCCACATACATCGAGAGGATCTTCGAACAGTCAAAAGAGAGGATCGGGCGTTTGAGTGTCTTTGCTAGGCTCATTGCCGTCATCGTTTTGCCCGTTCCTGCACTACCATAAAAGATGATGCGTGCATCGATCCCCTTGCGCTTGTCCTTGATCCCCCACTCTTTGAGTTTTCTGAATACCTCTTTATCCACCTGTTTGATCAGAGTCTCTAGTGTCTCCCTGGTTTTAGGGTGCAGTACCACATCATCCAGCGTCGTGGTCGGCTTAAGATACTCAAAAAGCTCCTGCTCCTGCACCAGTGCATCAAGCTTGAGTTTTGTCACTTTCTTCTTCTTGCTTGGATGGATGATACGCTGCATCACCTCCTCTTGCAGATAGAATGAACGGCTGACACCGCCGAACATATTGAGAATCTCTTCATAGTCGATGATCTCTTCAGTGATGAGTTTTGCACCGTCCTCAAGTAAAGAACGGTTTTTGATCTTCTCGTACTCATCGAAGCTGATCAGCTCAATGAGCGTATTCATATCCCTAAACTGCCCTTCACCGCCGCTGTACTCCTCCTTGAGCAGAGCAAGGAAGATACGCTGCTCTTTTTCATCCAGATCCTTCTCTTTGAAAAACTCCTCCACGACAATCGGTGTCTCTGTGAGTTTCACCCGCTCCTGGATACGGGTCGTAAGCAGGTTCAGTTTGTTTTTGAGCCGTCCGATACTGAGCGAGTTATCCGCAAACCCCTGTTTGTAGGTAGCGATCTTATGCAGCAGGGTGATCATATCGAACTGGTCTTGCAGATACTCCAGGTGGTCTGTATAGGGCTTGATATCGGGCAGATAGATCTCCAGTGAACCCTCCTCGAGGAGTTTCAGTAGCGAGATACTCGGCGTGACCGAGGTGTTCAACAGCTCCAGCGTTGATGCGTCGTGCGCTTTGACCTGGCCGAAACTCGCCTGTATGATCCATCCTAGATCAAGCAGATTTTTTACCAGTTTGAGTTCCCTAAGATAGGCATACTCCTCTCCAGAGAAGTGCTCTTGTAGCATCTCGATAACTGGAACCTCCTCAAGACCCTTCACATATCTCTGACAGATATACTGGATCAGCTTCGCCTCTTTTGCGGTACATTTTAGATGTTCAAATACTGAGGATGCCGCCACATCCTCAGCTTCTATAAACTCTCTTAGATATTTCAATAAAATTCCTCATGTTAGACGATGGTTATAGCATAAGAGTATAGCAGATATTTTCATTTTTTCGTTAAGGATACGCTTAAGAGAAAACAAAGGCACTCCCCTTATAAGTTCCCCATTTTAATACACCTTTACTCTATGAGGCTGCGCGCTTCATACTTCATCCTTACTCGTTCAACCCAAATTATGCAATAGAGATTTCTAAAAATCGTTTATGCTTGCGCCTAAGGGATGTTTAGTAAAAATTTAAAGCCACCTTGTTGGTGGGTTAAATTTTTAATGAATGTGCCTTGGGTGCAATGATGAATGAGTTTTTTAATTTTTTATTGCATAATTTGGGTTCAAGCTTTTGTGACCAAATATCGCTTCTTTTTATCT
>Ga0209614_1000923_pt1 | contig 24083 bp, 16 predicted proteins | sample BlaSprsedimmetaG_FD_185484 | JGI IMG/M metagenome (GOLD analysis project Ga0209614, IMG submission 185484) | Hot spring sediment bacterial and archeal communities from California, USA to study Microbial Dark Matter (Phase II) - Blank Spring... ... | reverse complement strand
TCACCGGCCTGGCCCTCGATCACAACGCCGCCGGCGACGCGGCCGAGATCGGCCAGACCGTCGCCTTCAGCGCCTCGGTCACGGGCGGGACGAACGTGGTCTACACCTGGGACTTTGGGGATGGGATAACCGCCACCGGTGCGACGGCCGACCACGCTTTCGCCGCGCCGGGCGTCTACACCGTCACGCTGACGGCGGAGAACTCGGCCGGGTCCGAGGTCACCACCGCTGTCATCACGGTGCTCGACGAGCCGATCACCGGCCTGGCCCTCGATCACAACGCCGCCGGCGACGCGGCCGAGATCGGCCAGACCGTCGCCTTCAGCGCCTCGGTCACGGGCGGGACGAACGTGGTCTACACCTGGGACTTTGGGGATGGGATCACCGCCACGGGGCAGACGGCCGACCACGCTTTCGCCGCGCCGGGCGTCTACACCGTCACGCTGACGGCGGAGAACTCGGCCGGGTCCGAGAGCACGACCGTCGTCATCACGGTCTTTGTTGTACCCAGTGAGTACACGTTGCACATCAGCGTGACCGGCAACGGCTCTGTTACGCCGCAGCCCAACAAAACCATCTACAACGAAGGCGATGTCGTCACTCTGAACGCTGAACCTGCCACTGGCTGGTTCTTCAACGGCTGGTCCGGCGACCTCTCCGGCTCCGCCAACCCAATCAGCATCACGATGGACGCCGACAAGGCCGTCACCGCCACTTTCACCCGCTATATGCCTGGCGTGACGATCGAAGCGTCTGACGGCGCCATCGTCCTGGTCGAAGGTGGCGCTTCCGATGCCTACACCGTCGTTCTGGACAGTGAACCGACCGGCACTGTCACCCTCACAGCGACCTCCGACGATCAAGTTGACCTGGGAGCGGGCCCTGGCGCGGCCATTCTCTTGATCTTCACGCCAGATGATTGGAGCGTTGCGCAGACCGTCACCGTCACCGCCGTGGACGACGACGTGGCAGAAGGGGAACATAGCGGTGTCATTCTTCATCACGCCAGCGGCGGCGGTTACGATGGCGTCTCCATTGCCAGCGTGACGGCCACCATCATTGACAACGACACCGCCAGCGTGGAGGTAGCTCCCACGACCATCAGTGCGGAGGAAGGCGGCGCCGTCGGTGTCTACGTGGTTCGTTTGAACAGCCAACCGACGAGCGAGGTCACCGTCACCATCAGCGCCGACGAACAAGTGATCGTCACCCCGGCTGCCCTGACTTTCGACGCCGCCAACTGGCACATCGGGCAGACCGTCACCGTCACCGCCGTGGACGACGATGTGGCAGAGGGCGCGCACGTCAGCGTCATTACGCACGCCGCTGCCAGCGACGATCCGTTCTACAACGACATCCCCGTCTCCTCTGTCACCGTCCACATCAGTGACAACGATGCCGCGAGCGTCTCCGTCGCCCCGACGGAGTTGGACGTGGCCGAGGGCGGTGCCAGCAGCGCTTACATCGTCCGGCTGATGACGCAACCCACCGCGCCGGTGACGGTCACCATCCACACAGACGGGCAGGTAGTCGTCAGCCCGACCGTCCTGATCTTTGACGCCGCCAATTGGCGCACCGGGCAGACCGTCGCCGTCGCCGCTGTGGACGACGATGAATACAAAGGCCTACACGTCAGCACCATCTCCCACGTTGCCACGAGCGCCGACGCGCGCTACGACGGGATCTCTATTCCCAACGTGATCGTCAACGTGACTGACAACGACCCCGCGCCGATCTCGGTGACAGTTCAATTCAGCAGCGCCACGTACGAGGTGAAGGAAACGGCGGGCGCGGCGACCATCATCGTGACGCTCAGTGAAGCAGCCACGGCGCCGATCACTGTGACCTATGCCACTAGCGACGGTACGGCCACCGCCGGCAGCGATTACACGCCGGTCAACGGCGCCCTTCGTTTCGAGGTGGGGCAGACGATCCGCACCTTCAGCGTGCCGGTTTTCGGCGATACCCTCGCCGAAAGCGACGAGACGGTCTTGATCCAACTGAGCGACCCGGTCAACGCCAGCCTGGGCGATCCGCATCAGGCCACCCTCACGATCCTGAACAATGGCCTGTACCTGCCCATCGCGGCGCGGAATTTTCGACCCTGATGAGGCGGGGCTGGTCGTGAGGGGGTAGAGAGACGTAGGATGTCACACACCCCGGCGCTCCCCGAATGGTACGAAGCATCCAGGATCGTAGGTCCGGCGCCGGGCGTAGTGCAGTCGCTCTCATAGGCGCCGACGATAGTGAGGTCTTTGCCGTTGATGTCCACGGCCTCGTGGAAGGTATCTGTCGCCGCCTGGAGCGTGTCCCCATCCTCTGCCGCCGCGCCCGCCTGGGTCAGCGTGCCGTACGCACAGCCGCCGTCGTTGATGCCCAAACGCGGCGCGCTGAACTCGTCCACGCCCATGTCGTAGGGCGTGGACGGGTTGGTACGCACAATCGGGCGGGGTTCGTTGTCAAAGTCGGCATAGACGCCTGCGCCTCTTGTAGCAATATTGTCGTAGATATTGGTATTGGTGAATGTGGCGCTGCCGCCCATCGGACAGGATAGGTGGCAGGGCTGTAAAGACTGCGAAAAGATGCATTGCGACGCAGTGCCGGACGTTGATGCAAAGTCGAATTGCGCGGCCCGGCAAGGTGTAGTATACTGACCACGGTAACACACGGATCAAGCCTTGCTATGCCATCAGCAATTGCCGTTTTAGCGTCACTGTCACACGATATGGGGTTGTAGTGGCGACTTTCGCTGGTTATCAGACACACCTGAACGCTTACGAAACGACTAAAGTCGTTATTAAGAACTCGATAACGGGAATTGCTGGCTATGGGAAAGGCAGAGCACCTGTCGAGGTGGAGGTTTCCTATGCACGAGATCGATCTACACACCTGGCGCCGCCGCCAGCACTTTGAGCTATTCAGCACCTTCAACCATCCCCACTTTAGTATGTGCGCCAACCTGGAACTGACCGCGTTCCATCAACGCGTCAAGAACAGCACGGTGTCATTCACTGTGGCATTCGTCTACGTGATCGCCCGTGCAGCCAACGCTGTCCCCGAGTTCCGCCAGCGAATTCGTGCCGGAAAGGTAGTTGAGCACAACACCGTGAGTCCATCGCTGACGATCCTTTTGGACGACGATCTGTTCAGCTTCTGCACAATCCCCTACTGTGAGGAGTTCACCGAGTTCGCGAACAGGGCGACGGCAATGATCAGTTACGTGAAGGAGCATCCGACTCTCGAGGACAAGCCCGGCCAGGATGACCTCCTCTTCATCACTGCAATACCGTGGGTATCGTTCACAAGCTTTATGCATCCGATGCAGTTGCATCCAGCAGACTCTATTCCGCGCTTTGCCTGGGGCAGGTTCTACACGGAGGGACAAAGCGTCAAGATTCCGCTCAGCGTACAAGGGCACCATGCGTTGATCGATGGGATTCACATGGCGAAATTCTATGCGCGGGTAGAAGACTATTTGCAGCATCCGACGTACATAGCTGATGGGTGATGATTGTGCCTGTCATAGCTGAAAACTCTATCCACTCCACACACGGCCACAACGAGGCAAAATCACCGACTGTGTTTTTATCCTAGCGCGGGCTCTGTTTGACAGCCTGGGATAGAGCACATTTTGGCAGAGTTTCTCACCGAATATACAGACGGATCTCGAGGTCTGAAATGAACATATATCAGGCTATTTTCCGGTTCGCCACGCTGCTTTTATGGTCAGTTGTTTTGCTGGCAGCCTGTACATCCCCGTCCTACCCTACGCCCCGCCCGACGGCAGAGGCTGTGCAGCTTTTGACACCGATTTCTGCGGAGGGCGCCGTCTTTTTCGATGGATGTATGTATATGGCAAGTTATCCCTCCGAGTTGGCGACCGAGGATGGGATGCTGTTCCTGTCACTGGACGACGAATTTGTCTCGGTGTTGATCAGTGCCCGGCGGCGCGCGGATGATGAGCAAGGCATGTCCCCCCAAGCCCTGGCAGCGCAACGCGGTGCTCAATGGACCGCTCCGTCAATACCGCCTTCATTCGAACCTGTGACGGTGACCGACTATACAAACCACGCCCTCGATGGTTTCCAGGCTAATTTCGTCACCGGCGAAGGACAACACGTGCGCTTGATGATTGTCGTCAGACCGCAAACGATGTTGGGCGATCTGCTTTCCGACGATGTGGTGTACGAAATCGTCGCTCAGGCCCCTGGGGAGGCGTGGGCCGAATGGCAGCCGCTGTTCGAGATCATTTTTCAAACCTTTCATCCCAAGGACTGCGGTGGCGTGTAAAGAGTTCCAACGGTCAGGATTCACACATCAGAAACCCCATCCGCCCACACCCAGCCGCGACGAAGGGAGAAACCACCGATCTCTACACTGTGCGAAACATCGCATTCCAAAAGGGCAAAAACAGAGTGCCCCTCCCCACGCTTTATTCTCTACTCTGGCTCTCCACGTCTCTACGGCCCGAACCAGGTATACAACAAATCGCCCCGACCATGCTTTTGGTGAGCAATGTGCAGATGATGACGCTGCTCGCCCTCACCGGGCAGCTAAGCGCGGCCTTGCGCCAATACGAAAACGGCCGCCGCACCCTGGCCGAGAAGCTGGGGCTGGAACCGCAGGAGGAAACAAAGGCGTTATACGACGGATTGGTGAATTGGGAAGCTGGTAAATTGGTCTAGTGCTAAATCGGGCGACCAACCTACCAACCTGCCATTCACCGGGCGAGGGGAGGAGCACGCCGCGTTGGTAAAGGCCTGGGAAGCCGCCCGGCGCGGCCGCCGGGCAATTGACGTTGGTCGAGGGGGAAGTTAACGTGGGTAAGACCCGCCTGGTGGAGGTGATTTCAATCGGCGAGGCAGTGGCAAACGTTCTCAAGTTTTGTATACACCCGTCGTTATGCCTTGCCCACATCGACCCCTGGCCGCACGCTCAGATGCCCGGCACATACGTGCCGGGCATCCGGTCATTTCAGCTATTACGAAGGACGAGTGGCAGGTAGATGTACTGGGCGCGCGATTCGACGTGGATCGTGTGGGTCGCGGTGTCGCTGCCGCCGCAGTTGGTCGCGGTCAGGGTGATGGTGTAATCGCCCGCCGCGTCCCAGACGTAGATCGTCGCCGATCCACCCGGCAGGAGCAGGCTGCCCGGCGCGGGGGCCGGATCCCAGGTATAGGTGATGGGCGGGCTGGCGCTGGGAGGCGCGACGGTGGCGGTGAAGGCGTAGACGACGCCCACCGTGCCCGTCGTCGGGCCGGCGATGCTCACGCCGGTCAGGCCCACGCAGGTGAACTCGTCGGCGCCGAGGTCGTAGCCGCTGTCCTGGGGGCGAGACTGGCCGTCTATGTCGGTCGTCACGCCGGCGTTTAACCCCCGGTCGATGGCGGCCGAGGTGCTGCCCAGGTGATACCCGTCGGCGGCAAAGACCGGGTCGCCACTGTAGTCATTCGCGGTGGTGACGCTGCCCGCGCCGCCGGTGTCGGTGAGGGTGTTCCCGTGCCACAGAGTGGCGTTGAGCGTCGCCGTGTTCCCTGCCGTCACCGTGATGCCTACCCGGTGTCCGGCGATGATGGTGTTGGTCAGCGCCACGGTGCTATAGTTAGGATATGAACCGACGACGTGGAGGCCGCTCCCGTCGCCGCCGCTGTTCTGGGCCACGGTGGTGTGCACCATCCGGACCGTGGCGGCCTGGACGTACACCCCGCTGCCGGCCGCGCTGGCCTGGTTTTTGACGACGGCGTTGTTGACCAGCGTCACGTCGCTGGCGTCCAGCCACATCCCACCGGCGTTGTGACCGGCCGTGTTGGCGGCAATCTCGTTGCCCTCGAGGCGCGCGCCATAGCAGGAATAGAGCGACAATCCGCCCGCCGAGTGATTGGCCTGGTTGCCCGAGATGACGTTGGCCCTGAGCGTCGCGCTGCTCGATCCCACAGCGACCCTGCCGGAATCCTTGCGGGCCAAGTTATTGGAGATCGTGTTTTCACCAAGCGTCGCCCCGCTATGGTGCAGGAATACGCCGCCCCCAAAGTCGGACAGGTTGGCGGCGATGGTGTTCTTGTGCAGGGTCGCGCCGTTGCTCCAGTACAGATACAGGCCGCCGCCGCTATCTTGCGTTGTATTCGAGGTGACGGCGTTCCCGGTGATGGTCGCTGCGCTGGTGTTCAGGTAGAGGCCGCCGCCGAGATCGGCGGTGTTGCTGAACACCACGTTGCCGGTGATGACGGGCCGCGCCGCGTGGATATAGAGGCCACCGCCGATGTCGAAACCGGCCCCCTGGGGACGGGCGTCGCCATCCACGTCGGTCGTCACCCCCGCGTCCACGCCCCGGTCTATGGCGAAGGACCCGGTGACCAGGTGGTAGCCGTCGGCCGCCAGGCCCGGATCATGGTGATAGTCGTTGTGGGTGGCGACGTTGCCGCCCCAATCGCTGCCGTTAGCGTGCCACAGGGTGGTGTCGAGCGTGACGGTGCTGCCCCCGGTGACGGTGACGCCGACCGTGTGGCTGACGATGATGGTGTTGGTGAAGGACAGAGTGGTGTTGACGCCCACGAACACCCCCTGCCCGACGCCCGTGTTGCTGACGATGGTATTGTGGCGCAGCCGGCCGGCGGTGTCGTACCACGGATCATTATCAACGTACAGTCCGCTCCCCGCGACATCGGCCCGATTTTGGGCCAGGACGTTGTTGACCAGGTCGATGGTAGGGCAATCCTTCGCCCACAGACCGCCGCCCTGGTAGGCAACGTTGCCGGTGAGGATGTTGGCGCTCAAACCGGCGCCGGCGCCAAGCAGGTATACGCCACCCCCGGCGTAAGCGGAGGTGTTGCTATAGATCAAATTGCCCTCGATCGTCGGATTGCTCCAATAGACGCCGATGCCGCCGCCTTGAACCGCCGTGACGTTGCTATAGATCGCGTTATCTCGCAGCGTGACGTCGCTGCCGTCATCCAGATACAGCCCGCCGCCCCGCGCGTTCGAGGTATTGCCATAGATGTGATTGCCGGCGATGGTCGCGTCGCTGTTGCGGATGAGCATGCCGCCGCCATAGTCGGGGGCGGTGTTGGCGTACACCACGTTGCCGCTGATGACCGGGCGGGCATCCTGGACGTAGACGCCCCCGCCCAGACCGCTGTCCTGCCACCATTCGCCGCCCAATCCCGTGGCATCGCCGCCGGTGACGTGCAGCCCCTCGAGCGTGGGGGTGATGCCCGCGCCGGCGATGAGGATACCTCGCCCGCGCCCGCCGGCGTCCAAGAGCGTGCGATAGGCCTGGGGGTCCCACGCGCTAAAGTCAGCGTTGTAGCCGCCGCGCAGGGTGAGCGACTTGGTGATGGCGACGATCTGCGTGGCGGTGAAGGTGGCTGTATCCAGGCTGGCGATGTGATGCACGTGGGTGTAGGTCCCCTGGGCCACCATGATCACGTCGCCAGGGTTGGCCGCATCCACCGCTTCCTGGATGGTGGTATAGGTACAGGTGGAGCAGACGTGGAGCTCGGCAGTCGGCGCGGCGTGAACCGCGCCCGAACCGCCTCCCAACAGCGTGAGCAGGGCAAAAAGGGCCAATCCAGCCGCCGCCAGTGTTCCACTTACGGCGAGCGCTCGTTCAAATCGTGTTCGATCCTTCATCTGTACACCTCCTGAAATTCAATTTCAAGTAACTGCTCAGGTGCGACGCACTTTACTCAGCTAGGCCGCTTGTTTCGGCATAGAAATTGCACTTTGATGCCACTGAAACCACGCAAAAAAGTGCGTCGCACCTTGTGACGGAGTCGTAACGAGTTCACTTCAATGACGCACGACAAGGGGCAAATAAACTTTCTCCCACGGGCGGGAACCTATCCGCACGGGCAGGATCCGGTTGTTTGAAGAGATAGCCTCTTCCCCTGGGGGCCCATCAAAGTAGATATCAGCCTCCAGCAGGTCGGTGAACTGTTCTGAGGTAGTGACGCCAATGGTAACCGTGATCGGCGCGCCCACCGCCAGGTTGGTAAAGTCGCACGTCACACCATCCTCCGCATCCCCGATGGTGCAGGCATAGTCGGCTGCGAGCAGGCGGGTTCCATCTGGAATCCCCAAGACCGTAAAGCCATCAATGGCCGAGGGTGGGGACCAGAAATTCACCATCGTGGCGCTGGTCCCTGTCTTGGGTCCCAGGTTCACCACGCCCACCGTGTAGGTAAAGGCCTGGCCGGGGAAGAGTGGTAGGCCGGGCGTATGCCCCAGGTTGATGGCCCCATCCCAGATCGTCAAGTCCTGCTGAACCTCCACCGGAGCGGCTGCGTCGGTGTCGAGATAGCTTGTGCTGTTCCAAAAGGGACTGACTGCCAGGACCTGCGCCGTGTTGGTGAGGAAGCCGTCAAACAGCAGACTGGGGGTGAGCGTCACCTGCAGCGGCTTGATCTGCCCGGCGTTCACCGAGAGCGTGCAGGTCATCACGCCGTGGCCGACGTCGGCGATGCAGTCCTCGTCGCTGCCTGCAACCGCCACGGCATCCAGCGGCTCCCAGCGATCCACCACCAGGATGTCGGCGGTGGCGCCGTTCATAGAATTGTTCGTCACCTCGATCAGGTAGGCGATGGATTGGCCGGTACTGATCACGTCGGTCTGCATCGGATCCAGGGCCTTTTCCAGGCTCAACTGGGTATCCACGATCTGCTCGTACCAGCGCACGAGGCCCGCTTCCTGGGCCGCGACCACGATGTCGGGCGCACCGTCGCCGTTGAGATCGCCCACGGCGACCTCGCGGACGCCGCCGATGGCCTCGTCCAGCCCGTGAACGGCAAAGTCGTCAAAGTAGTTCCCCGTCCCGGTGTTCTCTAGCCAGGCCAGCTCGTCGCGCGTCGGTGACGTCGCCAGCACGTCGAGGTCGCCGTCTCGGTCGAGGTCGTAGAGCTCGATGAACTCGGTGCCGGTAAAGGCGTCCGTGATCCAGCCCATGGTCGCGCCGTCGCCGATGGTGGCGTTGGGCTTGAACCAGGCCACGTCGGAGTTGGCGGCGACTATCTCGTCCTCCCCGTCACCGTTGATGTCTCCACATTCGACGGCGGTCGCCCCCGGGAAGTTGACAGGGATAGTCCTTGAGATCCAACTGCTGCCATCGTTGGTGTTTTCCCACCAGTGGATATGGTTCTCGTTCTGGCAGGTCGCCGCCACATCGAGGTCGCCGTCGCCGTCGAAATCGCCGGCGCAGACTCCCCGCGCGCCAGTGCAGTCGTCCGCGATTAGCTGCTCCGTCTTCCGTGCGCCATCCCGCCACATGATACGGTCATTTGACGTTAATGCACCGATGATGTCGGGCGTGCCGTCGCCATCGAGATCGGCTACGGCAGACACGTAGGCGTTCCCGGAGCCGGTGAATACCGGCGACTGCCCCGAGTTGGTCCAGCCCCAGTCGTTGCCGTAGAATTCGAGCACCTGGTCCGTGTAAACGGCCTCCCCGCTGACCACCAGGCGGGGCCGACCGCGGCCGAGCGCATAGGCCGTCACCCCTCGCCCGCCGAAGGAAGCGACGGTCGTGGAAAAGACCGGGCTCCACGTGAGGGGCGTCAGGGGCGCGCCGGCGGTGCTTTTGTACCAGCGGATGCCTCCCGGGCTGTCCGTGTTGCCATAGCCGGCGGCGGCCACGTCCAGCCGCCCGTCGCCGTTGAAATCGGCCACGTCCACGCCCCATGCGCCCACCAGCGTGGTATCAATGTCCCATGTGCGCCAGCTTATCTGGTTGGCTGAGGGCATGTTGTGCCCGTTCTCCCACCAGCCCAGGCGTTGGCTCTGGCTTTGTGTACCGCGTCGCCGGTTCAGGTCGCAGCCAACGATATCCATCTGTCCATCGCCATTGAGATCGGTCGGGAAGAGGGCATAGCCCTGGCTGTTGGGCTGAGGCTGGGTGTCCACCACGTGGCGGACCCAGTTGGCGCCCGTCCGCCTGGGCTGGCCCAGATTTTCTAGCCAGATCATGTGATCTTTGGTTCCGCCCAGCACGTCCAGGTCGCCATCGTTGTCCATATCGACCAGGTGCAGACTGGGGGCGGTGTAGAATTCATAGGAGATGCGATACTTGGTCCATTGTTGCCCGTTGCCGTCCTTGTTCTCCCACCAGAACAGTCCCTGGGTGTCGCTGGCAGCGACGACGTCGGGGTCGCCATCTCCGTCGAGATCGCCGGTCTGAACCCAGGTGAGATAGGGCCAGTTAGCTTGTACCACAGACGCCCCGGTGACCGCCTCTCCGCCCCAGTGGTACCAATAGATCGAGGCGGTACTGTTTCTGGCAGCCATTACGATGTCCGCGTCGCCATCCCGATCCATATCGTCAGGGTAGATGGCATAAACGATCCCCCTGGGAGCATTGATGGGCAGAATGTGCTTTGTAAACGTAAAGGTCTCCCCATAGCGCAGGCCATCACAACATGGGTAATTGGCGGATGCCGCCAGCAGACGGCCAGAACCTTTTAGCATCCAGCTCACAGGCGAAAGGGCGGAGAAAGGATACAACGATGAATGTTGTTCCCTTCTCGTCCAACTACCGCCTCCCTGATTCTCAAAGGTGGCAAGTCTGCCAAGATAGGTGGTCGAAATGGCCGCGACGTCTGTGTCGCCGTCGTCGTCCATGTCGCCCGCGTAGAACAACGTCGCGCCCCAGGATTCGGGGCCGGTGTCGAGGCCCTGCTGCGTGAACGATCCGCTTCCGGCATTCTGCCACCAGTGAATAGAACCTGCATTGGGCAGCGTGCCTGCCTCGTTGCCTGAAAGTACGTCCAGATCTCCATCACCGTCTATGTCAGCCGCACTGACGGCCGAACAGTAGGAATAGGCCGAGCTGATGCTGTGATACGTGAAAGATGCGCCTACAGCGGTGACGTCGCGGTTCTCCTCACCGATTCCACGCGCTCCCATGGCCTGTCTTTCAAGCATGATGATACTCAACGCTGCGACTAGTCCAACGACAGAAACGATGCTGAATTTAACTCGGCGATTGACCATGTTTTTCTCCTTTGAAACTCGGCAATTCCCGTTTTAGCATCGCCGTCACACATTTGACGTTCGTAGTGGCGACTTTAGTCGCTTCTATTGCGCAAACAGCGACTAAAGTCGCTACTACGAACTCCATAACGGGAATTGCTGTTCGATTGGTGACCGATGGGGGTGAGGAAAGCGCACGATCCGGCGATGGCGACGGCTACCAGGAAGGGATCGGGGGAAGCGCCAAGCCCCTCGGCCACATTGAGCGCGATGGAGGCCATCAGCACCACGGCGGCTGCGTTATTCACCAGGTCCGAAAGGAACATCGTCGTCAGCAGCAGGACGATTAACACCCCCGCCGGCGGCAAAGCCCCGGCGATTTGCAAAATCCGGTCGGCGATGAGTTGAGCGCCGCCGGTGTTCTCCATCGCCGCCCCCAGGGGGATCATAGCGCCAAGCAGGATGATGATGGGCCATTCGACTGTCTCGCAAGCCTCGTGAATCGTCAGCAGGCCGGCGACGATCATCGCGCAGGCCGCCAACGTCATCGTCGCTTGCACGGGCAGCAGTCCGGTAGCCGCCGCCGCCATCGCCGCCCCAAAGATGCCCATCGAAAGCAAGACGCGCCGGGGGCGTCCCAACCTGATCCCGCGCATCGCCAGCGGCAGGCAACCGAGGCTCTCCAACGTCTCCGGGATCGTCTCCCGCTGCATCTGCAACAAGAGCACGTCGCCCACCAGGAGCTGAATGGCGGCGAGCAGATTCACGCCGTAACGCCAGCGCAAGTTCAACGTCCGCGCCGTCTTGCGCGCCAGGACCGAGTTGGGGCCAATCACAGCCTCCACCGTGCGAATTTCCCTGGATTGCAGCGCTTCTTCATCTATGGGCTTCGATTGGGCCAGCTCCAACCCGGCCTCCTGGATGAACTGCCGCAGGTTCTCCGCATCGGCCCGCACCAGCAAGACGTCCTCGGCCTGGATGACCTCGAAACTGGAGGGCGCCGGCAGCCGGTCCTCGGCGCGTAAAATACCCACGATTAGCACGTCGGCGGCGGTCACATCCTCGAGTTCCCGCACCTGCCGCCCGGTCAATTTTGAATCAGCGGTCGCCCGCACCTCGCTGAAATAGTTCCCCAGCTTGAACAGGTTTTTCGTGGACGCGCCGCCCTTGCGCTGCGGGATTAGACGCCAGCCGAGCAGCGCGATCAAGATGATGCTGAAAAAGGCGATCCCCAGGCCCAAGGGGACGAAATCGAACATGCCGAAGGGTTCGCCCGCGTACTGGGTGCGCAACGAGGCGATGATGATGTTGGGCGGTGTGCCGATCAACGTCATCATCCCGCCAAAGTGGGAGCTGAAAGCCAGCGGCCTCCGCTCAACGTGAAGAGCATCGGTTCCAGCAATTCCCGTTTTAACGGTGTCACCACGCGGTACAAGCTCGTAGTAGCGACTAAAGTCGCTGGTTACGCGGCACAAACGACTAAAGTCTTTACTACAAATCAAGCGGTGGGGAACGGCTGGCGGGTGCTCGAGTACCTGACGCCCCACATCTTTTGTGAAAATGAGGCACTCCCGATCGTCGGGAGTGCCTCATTGGCCCCTGATAACAGGGGGATTACCTGACGTACAGAACCGCCTCCTCGCTCAGGTCCTCGACGACTGAGAACGCCTGGTCGGAGGCGCGTTGCTTGAGAAGCACGACCTCGCCGAAAGAGATCGCGTCGGTGAGGCATACCTCGACACACACCGGCTGCTCCCCACGTTGGACGCGGGGAGCACACAGATCGCACTTGTGGGCCTTGCCTTCCTGGTCATTGAACTGGATGACGCCGTAGGGGCAGGCCTGGATGCACACGGCCCCACAACCCAGGCACCGCTTCGCCTCCTGAACAGCTACTTCCTCCGACAGTCCCTGCTGGACCTCATCGAAGGTCGTCACCCGCGCTGGGGCGTCCAGGTGCGGCATCTCGGCGCGCCCGGCCGGTTCATACTTTTCTTTCTGCACATTCTCCACAGCAACCCAGGCCCTATCCCGGCCCTGATGTAGATCAACGTCCCTGATGAACCGATCAATGGAGATGGCGGCCTGCCGGCCGTCCGCAATGGCCGCGATGACAGTATCGGGACCTCTGATCGCATCCCCACCGGCAAAGATGTCGGGGTCGTCGCTCTGGAACGTCAACGAATCGACGGCCATCGTTCCCCAGTTGGTCAGCGTGCAGACGCACTCGGGGGTCAGACAACTCCAGTCCGCCTCCTGTCCCAGGGCCGTGATCACTGCGTCCACCTCGATGGTGAACTCTGAGCCTGGGACAGGCTCGGGTACGGGTCAGCAATTCCCGTTTTAGCATCGTCGTCACACATTTGACGTTCGTAGTGGCGACTTTAGTCGCTTCTATTGCGCAAACAGCGACTAAAGTCGCTACTACGAACTCCATAACGGGAATTGCCGAGTACGGGTCGGCCGCTGTCGTCGAGTTCATCACTCAAGCGCATCTTGATGCACTCGATCGCTTTCACACGCCCGTTTTCGCCGATGAAGCGGAGCGGCTGGGTCAAAACGTCGATGGGTATGCCCTCCTCCTGGCACTCTTCCAACTCATCGGGCCGGGCTGGCATCTCCTCCATACTGCGGCGGTACAAGATGAAGGCATCCTCGACGCCCAGCCGGCGGGCAGTCCGGACGACGTCAATGGCGACGTTACCGCCGCCGATGACGGCCACGCGCTTACCCAGCGCCACCGGCTCCCCCAGATTGACCTGCCGCAAATAGTCCAATCCAGCATACACGCCCACCAGGTCCTCACCCTCAACGCCCAGTGCTATACATTCCTGGGTGCCGATGGCGAGGAAAAAGGCCTTGAACCCCTGCTGGCGCAACTGGGCGATGGTCACGTCCTGGCCGATCTCTACGCCGGTTTTGACCGTCACCCCCATATCGTGTTGATGGCGTTGATGGCGAGAGGCGCGTCGACCTCGTCCCGTTTGCAGGCTGATTCGCAGGGACGGTAACACACCCGACCGGTGATGGCGGGGAGGGGATTGGCCTCCTTGACAAGCTCCAGTGCCTCGCGATACCTTCCCTTGGCGGCCAGGGATACATATCCCTGCACGTTGATGTGAGCTGGGCACTCGACCATACACGGGGCAGTTTTCAATTTCTCGGTTGCCAACGCCCCCGGAACCGCGTTGCAACCGGTGCATGTCGCCGGGTCTATACAGACGATACCGGTATGCGGATCCTTGCTGATGGCTCCTTCTGGGCAAAAGGCCACACATTCCGGCTCGGAGCAGTGCTGACACGGAACGACCCACGTGTCTACCGCGATGTTGGGATAGGTGCCGATGCAACGGTTTTCCACGCGCAGGTAGTAGGGCATTTGGTTGGGCATCGCCTCGGCGGGGTCCACCAGCTCGTGAAAATTTCTGCAGGCCACGATGCAGGTCTTGCACCCCGTGCATCTATTCAGGTCTATCGTCATACCGAGTTGTTTGGTGTTCGTATTCGTCTTCATGGCTGTCTCCTTCACTTCACGATCCTGACGCGCGTCGAGACGTGAGATTCCCCTCCGATCACATCTTGCCACTCTAGCATCTCACTGGCGTCCGGGATCAGAAGGTTGTCGCTGACCCCTCCTCCCATGGTGGCGGTCCTGCCGACAGTGGAGCCAAACCCGTGAGCCAACCCTACACAGTCGGGCCGGATGCACTCTGTGAGCTTGACCGTCACTTCGGCTTCTCCTTCAAAGGGAGCCTGGACAGTCACCACGTCACCATCGGAGATGCCCAGTTTCTTGGCGGCGATGGGGTTGACCATCAAGGGATTCTCGTACATACCGGAAACCGCATCCCGCAGATGAGGATTGTTGTGGGTCCACTGCCCGGCCCCGGCGTGAAAGATGGTGCGGTAGGAGATCAATATGAACGGGTATTCCTCGACGTTCGCCTCATACTCGGGTGCAAGACCCGGCCGCGGCATAGCCTGGTTCCAGGGCGATCCTTCCAAACCCTCCCAGTACAGGTGTATCTTTCCACTGGGGGTGCCAAAACCACCGGCCTTTTCGTATTTACGAAAACCCATCGTGCCACAAGTCCAGATGCCACCCATCTCTTGCAGCTTTTTGACAGAGAGCCCCAGCCCGGCAAGCTGGATGTCATAATACGCAACATCATCCTCGAACTGGAAATACTCGGGTACCAGTTGCTTACCCAACTCGATAAAGACCTCGTTGAGATGACGGCACTCGCCCGGGGCCTCAACGACCGGCTGACGCAGGCACACGCCGTGTCCAAAGTTGTACCACCATGGCATGTAGAGAAGTTCCCAGCGCTCGAAATAGCTCTTGTCCGGCAGCACCAGGTCGGCAAACCTGGAGGTCTCGGACATCATGATCTCGCAAGAGACGAGCAGTTCGAGCTTGTACTCCCCGTTCTCGTCCATCTCGCAGACAGCCTCCTGCCAGGATCGCTGCCCCATCTCTGTCAGGGCCGGGTTGGCCTCGGAGACGATCAGGACCTTGAGCCCGCCGTTCCTAATGGCCTGAGCCTCGTACCAGGTGGGCTCCATAATGAACGAATATTTCTCAAAGATGTCCCGGTGCGGACCTGTGCGGTGCCATCCCAATTCGTGGAGGTTGGGACCGGCCGGGATGGGCTCGACGGGAGACAGTGGGGTCAGGTCGGGCAACGGCTGGCCTCCGGGATTATCAATGTTGCCCGTGATGGCCAAAAAGATCGTCCAGGCGTGGCCAAAGTCGAGAGCCTGCCCCAGCATGATCCCCTTGAAGCTGTCCACGCCCACCGATGGTGCCTGGGCGCACTCCTCGGCCAGTTGCCTGATCACCTCGGGCGCGACGTCGCAGATTTCGGCCATCTTTTCCGGCGTCTTGTCCACGATGTAGGCCTTGAGCTTGTCAAAGTCGCCTTCACGAACCCAATTCTCCAAAGTCCTTGTCGTAAAGGCCCTGGGTGACGATGTGATGGATCATCCCCAAGAAGAAGGCCGTATCTCCACCCGGCTTGATCGGAATCCACTGATCAGCCTTGGCAGCGTCTGGCGTAAAGATGGGGTCAATCACGACGAGCTTGGCGCCGCGGGCCTTGGCATCCAGAATATCTCTGGGGACGGCGGCATTGTCCAGGCCACCGAAAGCGTGGCGACCGACGAGAATGATGATGCCCCCTCGAGGCACGGTGAAATGAGCGGGCGGGATGTGGTGGTTGGGGACACCGCCCATAGTCTTGAGACATGCGACAATCTTGGCCGAGTCGCAGTGAGGCAGGGCGGTGTTGATAAAACCGCCATAGGCGTTCAGGAAGCGCCACTTGGGATCGGTGATGCTGTGGGGAAAAAAGCTGGCCGTGAGCTTGTGGGCTTCGCCCCGGTCCTTTAGGTCCCGGAGCTTGGCAGTGAGAATGCTCATAGCCTCGGCCCAGGAAATGCGCTCGAACTTGCCCTCGCCGCGCTTGCCCACTCGCTTCATCGGGTAGAGCAGGCGGTCCGGTGAGTACTCTAGAGCGATGCCGGCCATGCCCTTGACGCAGGCCTTGCCGTGCGCCCTGGGATTGCCCCGCACCTCCTTCACTTGCCCATCCTCGACGCGCGCGAGGATGGAACATTCGGCTTTGCATTGGTAACAGGCGGTCGGAACCCATGCTGATGTGCCCATAACTGGTCATCTCCCTTCTTGTTTTCCAGGTGATTTCTCATCTTGCCTGGTGTCACACAAAAACATGTCGGCTGCTCTCGAAACAAACCCTTTGAAACTGTGGAGTGGAATATCTGTGGCTGGGCCCCTCCTTTCCTCTTTCCTCAAATTCTCTCGGGCTCATCCCAGGCGAACGGCGCTCGACATCCATCAGTGCATCGCTTTGTGCCAGGTGGAAAGGTGATCCAATCCGCCCAAGTGTAGTATCCGAGACGCCCATCGTTGACACACAAAAGGAGGCCACCCCCAGCGCCGACTTGGAACGTCGGTCCAGGAGCGCCCTCCTTTGCAAACACGGCAGGTGTGGGGGATTGCTCCCCACGCCTTTTCGCTCACCCGTCCCAGAGGGAGCGGAGTGAGTCGGAGGAATGCTTCTTGTGATCGAGTAGAGAATTATTATACTGACGTCAGTCTGTATGTCGAACGCGCGTATTCACTCGTGCGCAATCTACTGAACCCTTTCCTCTGCCTTGTGCGCCAGGATGATTTGTGCTCCTGCGGACTGGGGTCCGCAGGAGCACATGCTGATCACCGAGTTGCTCAAAACCCGTACTTCTGGTATCATCCCTGTAGCTTTATCGGCTCACAAATCACCAAGGAGGCCCCGGCAGTGATGATTGGACTGCTCAAAACGATGCGCCCCAGGCAATGGACGAAAAATGTTTTCATCTTTGCCGCACTAGTCTTTGACAAAAAACTGTTCCAATGGGATCACCTGACCCGCACGGCGTTAGGGTTCGTGCTGTTGTGCCTGATCTCGGGCGCAGTGTACATCATCAACGATCTGGCGGATGCCGAAAAGGACCGCCAACATCCAGAGAAACGACACCGCCCCCTGGCCAGTGGTCAATTGAAACCCGGAATCGCCATCGTATCCGCGATCGCCATCCCCTTCATCGTGCTGCCCCTAGGCGCCCTGCTCCACCCGCTCTTTAGCGGCTTTCTCCTGCTCTACCTGCTGATTCAGCTTGCCTACTCGCTCTGGCTCAAGCACATCGTCATCGTTGATGTGATGATCGTGGCCTCTGGATTTCTCATCCGCGTCGCCTCCGGCGTCTTCCTGGTGGACGCGGAACGCTTCTCCCCATGGCTGTACATCTGTATGACGCTGCTCGCTCTGCTGATCGGGTTTGGCAAACGACGCCACGAGCTGGTGCTGCTACAAGAAAGCGCCAACGCCCATCGTAAAAGCCTGCAAGAGTACAACCTGCCGCTGCTCGACCACGTCATCAGTATCGTGACGGCCTCGACGCTGGTGGCTTATGCCTTTTACACCTTTTCCGCCCCCAACCTGCCCCCCAACTATACGATGATGCTGACAATTCCCTTCGTCCTGTACGGCATATTTCGCTACCTCTACCTGATCCACGTCAAGGGAATGGGCGGCGCTCCCGAAGAGATTGCCCTATCCGACCGCCCCCTGCAAGCGACCTTTGTCCTGTGGGGCTTGAGCGTCATCGTCGTGATGTATTGGGGGTAGAGTCCCCCAAGGAGGTGCGACATATCAAGCCAGGGCACCATTCTCATTGTGGATGACGATCCGGGAAACCTGCGCCTATTAGAGACGATTCTACGCCGCGAAGGGTACGATCTGACCGCCGCCACCAGCGGCCCAGAGGCCCTCTCCAAGGCGCTAGATCTCACCCCGGACCTGATCCTGCTGGATGTGATGATACCCGGCATGTCCGGCTACCAGGTCTGCCAACACCTGCGCGCCAACCCTCTCACGGCTGAGGTGCCCATCCTCATGATCACTGCCCTGACCGATCGAGACTCGCGGTTGGAGGGGATAGAGGTGGGAGCGGATGACTTTGTCTCCAAACCCCTAGACCCGGCCGAGTTGAAGGCGCGCGTGCAAACCATCATCCGGCTCAATCGCTATCGTCTGCTCCGGGAGCGGGCCAAGTTCGAGCAGCTCGTCCAACTCTCACCGGAAAGCATCATGATCGTCCGCCTCGACGACGACCGGGAATGGATCGACCTGGTCAATCCGGCAATGCTCGCTACCCTGGGCATCGAAACGGAGGAACAAATCGTGGGCCAGGAACTGCTCACCTTTGTCGCGCCGGAACAGGCCGCCTCTTGCTCTGCCCTTCTGCGCGACGTCATTGCTGGCCAGGACACCCCGCTGAGCATCGAAACCCGCTTTGTTCGTACCGATGGCCACACCTTCCCGGTCGAAGTCAGGGCCGCGCACTTTACGTGGAACGGCGAACCGGCGGCCCAAGTCATCGTCCGCGACATCACCGAGCGGCAGCAGGCTGAGGAGACCCTACGCCGGTACGCCGACGAACAGGCGGCGCTGTACACCGTCGCGTCGGCCACCACCACCCTGCGGGATCCCGATGAGATGCTCACAGTGGTTCTCGACACGGTACTGTCCACCCTGGACGCAGATGCCGGTTGGGTGATTTTGCCCGGCTGTTCACCGGATGCCCCCCCCCACGTCGGCATCCAACGCCAACGGACCTCTGCCCCACCTCCGGCAGCCGACGATTTGGCGTCGCCACCGTTCAACTGCCCCATCCATACCACCTGGCTGACCAAGGAACACGCCTGTGCCGAACCCCGCCCTCAGCTCACTGACGCGTGTCAATGCCCCCTCTCCCAGGGAATGGCCAGCGTCATCGGTATTCCCTTGTGCGCCGGAGATGCCGTCTTGGGCGTGATGGGGATCGCTTGGCGCGCTCCCCACGCCCACGCAGCATCGGACCAGGCCCTGATGACGGCCATCGGACAGCAAGTCGGGTTGGCACTCCGCAACGCCAAACTCTACCAGTCTGCCCGCCAGACCGACCGCCTGCGCGTGCTCAACGAACTGGACCAGGCCCTATCTGCCACCCTGAACCCGGAGAAAGCGGCCGCAATCACCCTCCAGCATATCGCCAATGCTCTGGACGCTCCGTGCGCGGCCTTTTTTTTGATCCCGCCGCCGACCGAGCCATCCTTCCCACAGGTCTATACCCTAGAGCAGGGTTGGATCGACCTACAGACCGAAGGGGACATCCACGGGTTACAAGCCCTCATCCAGCGTCTAGAGCAGGAACGCCAAGCCATCCACCTGTCCGGCAGTGATCTGGCCGCTTTTAGCCAACATCACGACGCGCCCACGCGATGGGATTCCAACGGGCTGGCCATCCCGATCTGGGGGGATGAGGGACTGGTCGCCATTCTGGCCCTGGGAGGATGCCCTGCGAACTGCCCCCTGACGGACGAGGACCACGCCCTGGCATGGTCGGCCGCGAACCGGGCCGCACAGGCCATTAAAAACGCCCATCTATACCGGGCCAGCCAGGAACAATCCGCCCGCCTGTCCACCCTCAACACCATCAGCGCGGCCGCTGTTTCATCTCTGGAACTGGATACGATGCTGCATCAGGTCCTAGAATTGACCACCCAGGCGCTCGACGCGGACGCCGGGTCCATCCTGGTGCGCGAGCCATATACTGGCGACATGGTCTTTGTGCTCACATTGACTGAGCAGATTGCATCTCAACGCAATCTGCGCCTGACCCCAGACCAAGGGATCGCCGGCTGGGTTGCTCGACACGGTCAATCCGTCCGGGTGAACGATGCCCAGCAGGATCCCCGCTGGCACGCTGGCATAGACGCCATCACCGGTTTCGACACCCACTCCCTGATGTGCACACCGCTGCGACATTATGGCGAGATCACCGGCTTGATCGAAGTAGTCAACAAACGGAAGGGCGTGTTTACCGATGAGGACTTGCACTTGCTAGAGGCGGTATCTTCCATCGCGGCCGCTGCGCTGGAAAATGCCCGTCTCTACATGGCCGCCAAGTCTCACGCGGCCGAGCTGGCCCTGCTGAACGAAATTGGGCTGGCCGTGACATCCACCCTCGATTTCTCCACAGTGGTTCACGCAGCCCTCTCTCAGATTCAACGGCGCTTCCAGGCAGAGCTCGTCTCCCTGCTTCAAACCGACCCTCAAACAAATGAATTGTATTTTGTACGCGCCTTGTTAGGCAGACAACCGATCGAAATCCCTATGCGCTTGCAGTCGGAAGAGGGAGTCGCCCATTGGGTGCTGACGCACCGCCAACCAGTACTGATTGAAAACGCACACCAAGACCCACGCTTCACGGACTGGATATACCAATACATCGGCGTCGAGGCTCGTGGAATGATGGTCGTCCCCCTCATCGCCCGAGAACACCTCATCGGCATCATCGAGGTTGTCAGTACTGAACCCGGTATCTATCTCAAGGGCGAACTCGATACCCTGCAAGCCATCAGCTCTACCCTGGCGATAGCTCTGGAAAACGCCAGTCTCTACGACGAGTTGAAAACCCTCGTCCACGAGTGGGAAGAAGCTCAAGCTCAACTGATTCACGCCGAAAAGATGTCCGCCCTGGGTCGTCTGGTCGCTTCCATCACCCACGAGATCAATAACCCTCTCCAGGCTACCCAGACCTATTTGACGTTAGCTCAAGAAGAATTGCAGTTGACAGGCCCTCCCTGTCTCGAAAAATTGGAGCATTATCTCAGCACCGTGGGAGACGAGATCGAGCGCATCTCGTCTATCGTGCGCCGTATGCGTGATTTTTATCGCCCGTCCCGCCGGGAACTGGAACCGACCTATCTGCACGCTGTCCTGGACAGTGTGCTGGAACTGACCAGCAAACAACTCCAGCACAGCGAGATCGCAGTCGAGCGAGATTGGGCCGAGGCCCTACCCGAGGTCGAGGCCAACCCAGATCACTTGAAACAAGTATTTCTCAACCTGGTGCTCAACGCCATTGACGCTATGCCAGAGGGAGGCACACTGCACATCCGCACCGCCCGGGACCAGATACAGCGAGAGAATCACTCCCGGCCAACGCCGGCGGTGTGCGTCGAGTTTAGCGATACCGGGAACGGCATGTCGCCTCACGCGCTGGCCCATCTCTTTGAACCTTTTTACACCACCAAGGAACGGGGCACGGGATTGGGACTCTCGATCAGCTATGGCATCATCCAGGCCCACCACGGCCATATTGCTGTCGAGAGTCACGTCGGGCTGGGAACAACGTTCACCATCCTGCTGCCCACCGAGCAACCGCTCAATAGCCAACCCTAGCGCATTGATCGAGCCAATGAAAGGAGCACCATGCCTCCTACAGCCAAAATCCTGATCATAGATGACGAAGCCAACATTCGCGCATCCCTGAAAGAGATGCTCATCCGCGACGATCACGAGGTCGTGACAACAGAGAGCGGCGAGGCCGCCCTAAAGCTGCTGGAGACCGACACGTTCGACCTGGCGCTCATAGACCTCAAGCTCGGCGGAATAGGCGGAATAGAGGTGCTCAAAGCGCTGCGCGAGCGGTCGCCCGACACCATCGCCATCGTGCTAACGGCCCACGCATCTCTGGAGACGGCGGTCGAGGCGCTGCGCCGGGGAGCCCACGATTATCTGTTCAAGCCCTGCAAGCCCACCGAACTGCGCGAGAGCATCCAAAGAGGCCTCCTCAACCGCCAGACACCGTCAAAATCTCGTCTGCTCGATCAAATCGAATCTATGGCCAGCGACCTGGAGGCCATTCGATCCACCATTCTAGAACAAGAGAGCCGCCCTCGTCCCACGTTGCCCCACACCATCACTGGAAAAGACCCGGGACGTTTTTTGCAGTACCAGGGGTTGATTGTGGATCGTCTACGTCACGCCATCACTGTGGACGGATACCTGCTCGACCTCAGCCCTACCGAATTCAATCTGCTCTCCTATCTCGTCACTCAAGTCCCCAAAGTCGTCTCACCCAAAGAGATAGCCCGCGAAGTACAGGGGTATGATAGCGATCAATGGGAAGCCAGCGAGGCCATCAGGCAGCACGTCTACCGCATCCGGCAAAAGATCAAAGAGGCTGGCTGTTCCAGGGATGTTGTCAACACCGTGCGCGGTGTGGGCTATACCATCGCCGAGCAATAATCCCTGGGATTCCCCACGCAATCCTTTACCTCCTCCACCCACTGAAACACTGAACCCTTGTCTGCTCTCAAAAGTTGTCCGAGAGCAGACCTGATCTCGCATTGACGAAACGGTCACAAAACGATGATGCGACGGTCACGCCACGCGCTCTACTTTGTGTTATAGTGATGACACGATACTTGTTCCAATCGCCAGACCGCATCAAGATAGGTCATCACGTGACTGGAGTGAAAGATGATACCAGCGATCCCTTACACCACCAGCAATACCCACCGCATACTGATCGTGGACGATCATCCACGCGTCGCCTCATCGCTCCAGATCGGCCTGGAACGGCTGCCCAACTGTGAGGTATGCGTCGCCACTGGCGGAGAGCAAGCGCTACGCCTTTTTGAACAACAACCTTTTGACCTGCTCATCACCGACTACCAGATGCCGGACACAGACGGCCTAACCCTGGCCACTCACATTCGCCAGCTCTACCCCCAGACGATCATCTTTGTGTTTACTGCTCACGACAGCCCAACAATGCGGGAGCAAGCCTCCCGCATCCCCATCCACCGCATCATAGGCAAACCGACGACGCTCCGAGAGGTTCGCCAGGCAGTATTGGCAGCGTTGGGGATAGATGAGCAGCAACTCTTGATACAAACCGACGGTCCCGGACACATTATTAGTGTCCGGGACCGTAGCCTGCTCTAGCGGGATTTGCAACCCAGCGACCCGCCATCACGGTTGACTGGCCAACCCGCCCGCGATCTCGCCGCCATCAACCACAAAGCACTGTCCGGTGATGAACGCGGCATCGTCGGAGGCCAGGAAGGCAAACAGAGCCGCCACATCCTCCGGGCGGCCCAACCGCTTCAGAGGCAGCTTGCTGGCAAAAGCCCGCCGCATCTCTGGCGAGTATTCGGCCTCCTGCATCGGCGTCAGGATGAACCCTGGGCAGACCGCATTGACCCGCACCTGGGGGCCCAATTCCAGCGCCATAGAGCGGGTCAGCTCGATCACTCCCGCTTTAGACGCGTTATAATCGGCATAGTAGTGATACCCCACCAGGCCATTGGTCGAACCCATATTCAAAATCACGCCCCCGTCCCCATCCACCATGCGCCGCGCCGCCTGCTGCGCCACGTAAAACAGGCCGTCCAGATTGACCGCCATCACGGCGCGCCATTCCGCCGGGGAAATATCCAAAAAGGGATGCCGGATACTGATCCCGGCATTGTTGATCAACACGTCTATCCCACCCCATAGGCCGTCCAGCTCGGCCCAAGCCCGCTCAACCTCGCCCGAGTCCGAGACGTCAGCCTGGATGGCGCCGCTCAACGCGGGGAGCTGCCCCTCGACCCGCTGCAATAGATCACCGTCGCGATCCCATACTACCACCCGCGAGCCTTCCTCCAAGAAACGGACCGCCGTCGCCGTGCCGATCCCCCCGGCCCCACCGGTAATCAGCACCCGCTTCTCCTTCAACCCCTGCATCCC
>Ga0209614_1000922_pt1 | contig 24145 bp, 26 predicted proteins | sample BlaSprsedimmetaG_FD_185484 | JGI IMG/M metagenome (GOLD analysis project Ga0209614, IMG submission 185484) | Hot spring sediment bacterial and archeal communities from California, USA to study Microbial Dark Matter (Phase II) - Blank Spring... ... | reverse complement strand
AAGATCACCTTGCGGGTGATCCCGGCCAGCCTGTTTTTCTTATAGAGCTTGACCACCTGGGCGTATAAGAGGTCTTGGGGTGGAACGAGCCTTGGGTTGGGGGGTCTGCCCGGTCCGGGCTTTCGAGGTGGAAACACGGTGTGTCCGTAGACCTGGAGTAGGGCTTGGGGATATTGGTTAAGCTGATCGGAGGTAAACAGATCCGGCATACGAACCGTAACACGTTTGACCTTTCGAAGAAGAGATACGGCATGGGGTTCGGTGCGCTTGCCGATCACGTGGGCGAGCACTACCTTGTGAGCGGGGTCAAAGGCGATCCAAATCCAGGCGTCACCCAGAATTCCTTCAAGCCTCTCGATGGGTTCTAGGTGGGCTTCCTTCTTGCCGATGAAGGACCACATCTCGTCGAGTTGGCACTCGGAGACAATGAGGTTGTGGAGCAGCGAGTTGGAAAGCCTCGTGGCGTGTTCTGCTGCACGGGCGAGGACCCTCAGGACTGTTTTCTTGTCCACGTTTATGATTCTTGCTGTGGCTCTGACGCCCACGCCTTCAGTCAGTGAGCGGGCGATGTTTTCGAAGAGCGTTTCCTTAAGGTGGGCGTGATGGAAAGCGGTGCCAGTTCTTGGTCCCAGCCGGGTGTGATGTCCACAAACCACGAGGGTCTGCTCCGGGTCGAGGAACAGACCGGCAACACCGTGCGCCTTAAGCGTAGCCTTCACTTTTTCGGGAAGGTGGAGACGACGATCAGCCACAGCCTGACGGGCCCGTTCGTAAACTGACTGAAAACGGTCTTGGGGCTCAAGAAACGCATGGTGTGTCTGTTGGTGCGAGTTTACGGTCAAGACGAGGAGGTGCGAGCCCCCTTTTTTCCGAGTTCCAGTTTCTCGAGTATTCTCTCTACGGTTCGTCGAGAGCATTCAACCTGATAAGTTGTCTTGAGTTCCTTGCGTAGATCTTCGCCCGTGAGGTTGGGTTCTGTCATCTTGCGGTGTATGATGTAGTTCACCAGGTCCTGGTTGAGGGCGATCAATGGCCGGCGGCCTCGAGAGGAGCCGAGCAGGCCGACATAGCCGCGCGCCATGAAGTCACGCTCCAAACGATAGAAATACTCCCTGGAGAAGCCGAACAGCCTGCAGGTGTCAATGACGGTAGCATGTTCGACACGAGCGGCCCGAAGCATCTCATATCGGACCTGTGGTAGGTCAAGCGGGTCGAAGAAATCATGGGTTTGGAACAGGGAATGAGTGACTCGTTCCGGCTTCGGATTGATAAGGCCCTCTTTTCGAAGGAACTTGGTTTTAGGATCGTCGCTCATGGCTTACCTCCCGAAAGGGTTGGTGACCAGGATGCCATAGCGAGACCCTACTGTCAACTATATATGACGTTATCTAGCATTAATGTCATCTTTTGTTTTGATTGAGATGCAGCAAGGATAGAGTAAGAAAATCTGATTATAAGCCAGATTTTTTAACTGAATATAAGATTTTAATCTGATATGGCAACATGCTACATTTAAAATGCCTATTAATCTAAAAATTACCTAAAAATAAGTCGATGGCATTTGATCCTGAGTAGATGTGGGAACCTTTCAAAACGTCATTATTAGTTGACAACCAAACCGCCGAGAGCCCAATGAGATCGGCAAAACATCGCTTCCAAACTAGTGCTGAACTGAGGGACCACGACCGGCAATTCCTGCCGCAGCCAAATGGCCGAGGGCTGGACCCGGCAGCTCAAAGGCCAGCAAATCGAGGCGTATTCCGCAGGTATGGAAAAGCACGGCCTCAACCCTTTGGCCGTGCAGGTCATGGCCGAGGCCGGGGTGGACATCAGCGGCCAGATTTCCAAAACCGTGGACGAACTGCCGGTATCGGAGTTTGATTACGTGATCACTTTGTGCAGCCATGCCCAGGAAACCTGCCCATTCTTCCCGGCCAAAACAAAGCGGCTTCATGTCGGCTTTGACGACCCGCCCGCGCTTGCCGCAAACGCGCAAACAGTGGAGGAATCCTTGGCGCATTACCGCAGGGTGCGCGATGAGATCCGGGCCTTTGTGCAGACCCTGCCCGAAGTTTTATCCGGATGAACGGCTGATCCTGTTCAGGTTTTTTGAAACAATGAATCCAAAGCCATTTTTTTAGGCATCAAGCTGACCTTATATTCGTGGAGAAGCAACCGATGAACTTTCGTTTCATTGAAGGTATTTGTTTATCCGGCCGTTATTTTTCTCAAACCCTGTTTTTTCAGGCCCTGCTTATACCGTTTCTGCTCTGTCCTTTTGTCGGACCGGCTGGAGCGGAATCCGACGCAGACCTGGAAGCGCAGATCGGCCAAATGCTGTTGATCGGCTTTCGCGGTTCGGAAGTGGGTGAATCCAGCCAAATTGTCCAGGACATTCGCGCCGGCCGGATCGGCGGGGTGATTTTGTTCGACTATGATGTGGCCCTGAAAAGTCCGGTACGCAACGTGGCCTCGCCCGAGCAGGTTCAAGAACTGATAGCCGATCTTCAGGCCGCAGACCCGACCATGCCGCTGTTTGTGGCCATTGACCAGGAAGGCGGTCGGGTCAGCCGGCTCAAGGAAAAATATGGTTTTCCGCCCACGGTCTCCCAAGGCTGGCTGGGAGAGCAAAACGACCTAGCCATCACGGCCCGCCATGCCCGGCAGACCGCGCAAACCCTGGCCGAGCTGGGCATCAACGTGAACCTTGCGCCGGTGGTGGATGTGAACGTCAATCCGGGCAACCCGGTCATCGGCACGCTGGAGCGCAGCTTCTCGGACGATCCAAAGGTCGTGGCCGACCATGCCCTGGAAGTCCTGATCGCCCACCAGATCGAGGGCGTGCTCTCGGCCTTGAAGCATTTCCCGGGCCATGGCAGTTCCGCCGAAGATTCCCATCTGGGATTCACCGATGTGACTCGAACCTGGTCGGAGATTGAGCTCGTGCCATACCGGGAGATCCTGGGTTCGTCGGGCGCGGACATGATCATGACCGCGCATGTATTCAATGCGGCCCTGGATCCGGACTGGCCGGCGACCCTCTCCAGGTCGACCATCCAGGGGCTGTTGCGCGACCAGATGGGGTATGAAGGGGTAGTCATTTCCGATGACATGCAAATGCAGGCCATAACCGACCATTACAGCCTGGAAACAGCCCTGGAGCGAACCATTCAGGCCGGCGCGGACATCATTATTTTTGGCAACAATCTGACCTATGACGAACATATCGCGGCAAAGGCCATCAATACGATTTTAAAGCTGGTGCAGGAAGGGCGAATTTCGCCATTGCGGATCAAGGAATCCTTTCACCGGATCATGTTTGTGAAAAATCGCTTGATCGATCGAGGCGATAAGGAATGTCGGCTTTGTGACGTGCACTGATTGTAAACATGGATGAATATCCCATGAAACAAACAGATGCCACATCAAGCCTTGCGTAACATTGGCCCAAAGGGAGGCTTGTTATGACTTCACATGGAATAGGACCCGATGACGCTGAATATGAGAACATCAGGAACCAGGTCCGGCACTCCTACGCCAAGATCGCGGCGTCTTCTTCAAGCTGTTGTGCGCCCGGTTGCGGGGATGCTCATCCGGGCAGTCTTCTGTCGGAGTCTCAGGCCGCCCTGCTCGGATACACACCTGAGCGGCTCGCTCCTGCCTTGGCCAGGGCCAATCTCGGCCTGGGCTGCGGAAACCCGGTGGACCGCGCCGCGCTCAAACCCGGCGAAACCGTGCTGGACCTGGGCAGCGGTCCCGGCCTGGACGCCCTGCTCGCGGCTGAGCAGGTCGGCCCAACGGGTCAAGTCATCGGCGTGGACATGACGCCGGAGATGGTGGAACGGGCACGGGGAAACGCCGAGCATGCCCAAGCCGGCAATGTCCGGTTTGAACTGGCTCAAATCGAACGTCTTTCCTTGTTCGACGCCTCTGTCGACGTGGCCATCTCCAATTGCGTGATCAACCTGTCACCGGACAAACCCGCTGTTTACCGCGAACTGTTCCGAGTGCTCAAGCCCGGCGGACGGATTTGCATCTCGGACGTGCTTTTGACCAAGGACATCCCAGAGAGTTTGAAACACGACCCCGTTGCCTGGTGCGGGTGAATCTCCGGTGCCACCCTCGCCGGTCAGGTGAGGCCCATGCTCGAAGATGCGGGTTTTACGAACGTCAATATCGAAATCAAGGCCCAAAGCAGGGAGATCATTGCCGGCTGGGGCATCAAAGACGCACAAGACTATGCCGTGGCCGCCTATATCACGGCCCGGAAAGGCTGATCATCCGATCAAATACTGTTGACGCACGGCCGTGCTTTGCCATAGTTGTCTCCCTAACAGGGGATGGGGTCCCCCGAAAACCGCTCCGAAAAATTGCGTCGGCGCTGATGACTCCTGCCACACAACAGGGCAGGTATTGTGTCCGAAGAAAACCACGCCTTGAGCGTGGTTTTTCGTTTTGTAAGCGTGATAGTTTGAGGGCCGTGGACAGAAAATTCTTTCAGGTACAGCATGCAAAAAATACTCTTCATCGGCCTGGCCGGGGCTTTGGGCGCCCTTTCCCGGTATTGGCTTTCCGGCGCGGTCTACACGCTCATGGGCCGGGATTTCCCCTGGGGCACGGCTGTTGTGAACGTCCTGGGCTGCTTTCTGTTCGGCCTGATCTGGGTCCTGGCCGACGAGCGCCACCTCATTCCCGCCCATTTGCGGATCATCCTGCTGATCGGTTTCATGGGCTCCTTCACCACTTTTTCCACCTATATCTTTGAAAGCAGCGCGCTGGTGCAGGATGCCCAGTGGCTCAAGCTGGGCTTGAACCTGCTGGGACAGAGCGTTGTAGGATTCGCGGCCCTCTATCTTGGGTATGTGACCGGTCGGGTGCTCTAGCTGTGAAAAAGTCCTTATCCTCAGTCCGTTCAAAAAACTCAGGGTCCCGCACTCACTTGCCGCACACAAAAAGAGTTGTGATGAAGGGTGATATGCATTTTGCAAGTGAGTGCGGGACGACGCAGCAATCGGGAGTTTTTCAACGGACTGGTTAGGAGGAAAACCGTATGCCGACAATGCAAGACGTGGCCATCTTGAGGGTATTTACCGGAGAATCTGCGCATAGAAACGGCCGGCCCCTGCATGAGTTGATCCTCGAGGAAGCCCGCAAGCGGGGCATGGCCGGGGCCACGGTCGTCCGGGGATTCATGGGCTTCGGGGCCAACAGTCTGGTGCATACGGCCAAGATTCTCCGGCTCTCGGAAGACTTGCCGGTGATCGTGGAGATCGTGGACGTCCCGGAACGCGTGGCCGATTTCCTGCCGCTCGTGGAGAAATTGATCGATGAAGGGACCATTGTCCTTCAGGAGGCCAAGGCCATCATGCATTGCCCCATGCGCATTCGGGACGTGATGATCCGTGAAGTGGCCACCATCGCTCCCAGCACCCACCTGGACCAGGCGGCCAAGCTGCTCCTGCACGGCGAGTTCAAGGCCCTGCCGGTCCTGGAAAGCGGGGAGATCGTCGGGATCATCACCGGAGGAGACCTGCTCCAGCGAGCGGCCATGCCTCTGCGGATCGACGTGCAGCGGCAACTGCCCGACGATATGCGTGCCGAACAGATGCGTCTTTTCAAAGACAACGGCTTGCTGGCCAAGGACATTATGACCTCGCCGGTCGTGACCCTTAACGTCAAGACCCGCGTGGCCGACGCCCTGGCCTTGATGGCGCGGAAAAAGATCAAACGCCTGCCCGTGGTGGACGACGACGGCAGGATGATGGGCATTGTCAGCCGGATTGACGTACTCCGGGCCATTATCAGGGCCGCCGCGGTCACGCGAACCCTGCCCGAACTGCCCCAAGGTCTGCTTCAAACGGCGAAAGACGTCATGTACCGCGAGGTGCCCGTCGTGGCCCCGGACACTCCCCTGCCCGAAGTGCTCGAGGCCATCGTGGCCACGCCGTTGCGCCGGGTCGTTGTGATCGATGCAAAGCGAAAAGTGCTGGGCATCGTTTTGGACCGGGATATGGTCGCACTCTACGCCAAGATGGAAGAACCGGGAGTGCTGCGCTCCCTGATCGGCGCCCTCTCTCCCTCTGGGGAAAGGCCGTCGCCTCTGGGAGGCACGGCCAAGGACGTGATGAAGACGCAGGTCTTTTCCGTTTCACCGGACGCGCCCCTGATCGACGTGGTTGCTTTCATGGTGGACAAACGGGCTAAACGCCTGGTGGTGGTGGACGACGAGGATCGCCTGCTGGGCATGGTCGACCGGGAAGTGGTCATGCGTGTGTTGGCCGGTTCATGACACGTGATGTCGGATACACCTCAACGCGGCAATTGGGTGTATTTCAGCGGGCTGTTAACGCAAGCGCAACAAGCTCACCGTCCCCGCTGCCATGAGCAGCGCGGCCAGACCGAACCCGAAGACCGGTGAAACAGCGGTCCAGAGCACGCCCACCAGGGAACTGGAAACGAACTTGGCTGTCCCGTTGACCGTGCCCAGCGCTCCATAGCCCATACCCAGCCGGTCCCGGCTGATCATACTCGCCGTGACCACCGCTTCCAGGGCTTCCTGGACAGCCATGTACAGACCGGCGAGAACGAATACACCTCCCAGAACCACGATCCCGTCCGCGGAAAACCAGAAGGCCGCGGCCATGGAAAGAGCGGTGGACACCCCCAGGACATAGCCGATGACCAGCACGGGCATGGCCCCGGAGCGGTCCGCCAGCATGCCGATGGGGTATGATGCCCCCACCTGCGTCACATTGCGCAGCACGTAGAGCATGCCTGCGGTCTGGGCCGCCTGGATCACTCCCATGGACGGCGTAAGCAGGTGGGTCGCCGCGAGAATGAGCAAAGTGTGGGAAAAGTCCCCGATTCCGAACAGCCCCACCGCACCCAGATAACGCTTAAAGCGTAACGGCAAGTCACGCAACCCGACCCAGAACTTGAGGGCCGGATTCGGGCTGTGCCCGGGATCCTTGACCAAGGTCAAAAAGGCCAGCACGGCCAACACACCGGGGATCAGAGACAGCCAGAACACCGTGCGGAACGGCCCGGAAGGGTCGGCCCATTCCAGGGTCTGGGCCCAGCCAAGCAGGGCCACGCCCAAAAGCGGTCCGAGCACCGCCCCCAGCGTGTCCATGGCCCGATGGAAGCCGAAGGCCCGGCCCCGCGTCCCGGGGCTGATGGCCTGGGCCACGATGGCGTCCCGCAAAGGTCCGCGCAGCCCCTTGCCGAACCAGGACACGATCCGGCCGAAAAAGAGCAGCGGCCAGCCCCAGGCCAGGGCGATGAAAACCTGGCCGATGGGCGTCAGCCCATAGCCGACCAGCACCAGCAACTTGCGATGACCGAGTTTGTCCGCGATGTAGCCCGAAACCATCTTGGTGAAGCTGGCCACGGCATCGGCAATGCCCTCGAGCAGTCCCAGAATGGCCGCGGGCAGCCCCAAAACGGCCAGAAATCCGGGCAGAAGGGCCGTTGTGGTCTCGTAGCAGAAATCGCCCAGGGCGCTGGTCAGCCCCACGCCGCCCACGGTGCGGTTCAGCCACCGCCCTGCAGAATTTTGATCCATGTTTGCGGGAGAAGTCGAACAAGAGGGATTATCTTCAGGCATGACCATCACCTGGCCTTGGATTCAGCGTGAACAGAGGGCGGTCCTCTTCCTTGGACCGAGAGTCAACGATTCTCGTCCTGGGCGTCAAAAACCCGCTGCGCGTACTGACCGAGCAGTTCCTCGCACGTTTTCAAGCGTTGTTCGGCCTCTTTGGCCAAGGTCCCCTGGTAGAAGTCCAGCTTGCGGATTTTTTCCAGCCATGACTGGAGTTTTTTCAAATCCACGTCGTTTTCTTCCAGTTCAGCGTAGGTGAAGTGCGCTGATGCCGTTTCCTTAACGATTTCCTGCACAAAGTCCGTACATCTGCCCAGAAATTCGCGGTACTCCTCGTCACGGTCGGCCTTGAACCGGGCGATCACTTTCTCCTCCTGCAACCTGTCCAGGGCTACTGTTTCCAAGATCACGGACTCGCCGTCCGCCTCGCCGATATCATTCTCCAGCATCTTCAATCGTCGAACATGCTCTTCGGTTTTCGGCAACAGGCAAACGCCGTTTTGCAAGTACACGGCCCCCATGGCTTTAAGCCGACGCCACAACGCGACCCGCTTCCGGGCCGGTTCCGGGGGGACTTTATAGGTGATGAGGAGCCAATTCTTGGAAGGCATGGGACATATTTAATGTAACGGTCGTTACGTATCAAGAGATACAATAATAAATATTCACCTTGCACATGAATTTTCTGTGCTTGATTCGTCCTTTATCTCGTGTTACACGAATTCAGCGCAACACGAAAAAGTGTGTAGGGAGGTCGAAAGATGGGCAATCTGACCATCACGGTGGACGAGTATACCTTGAAAAGGGCACGGATACGGGCCTTGGAGCAGGACACCTCGGTCAACGCGGTGCTGCGGGAATACCTGGAGTGTTACGCAGGGACTGAGCACCTGCGCCGTGACGCGGTGCACAAAATTCTGGACATATCCGATACGGCTGAATCCGGTCACGGCGACCAATCCTGGAGCCGGGAAGAACTGCATGAACGGCGCGGAAAACGCCAAGCGGGACAATAGCGGCCATGCGGTCTTTTTTCGACACCAATGTCCTGGCGTATATGTTCGACAGGGATGCCCCGGCCAAACGATCCCGAGCCCGCGAGCTGTTCCAGGCCGAAGCCCTGGCCGGCCGGGCCATTGTCAGTGCGCAAGTCTTGCAGGAGTTCTATGTGATTGTGACCCGCAAGTTTGCGCGGCCGCTGGAGGAACAAGCGGCCGCTGGAGTTGCGACCGGCCTTGCTTCCCTGCCGGTGATAGCCAACGACGCCGCGCTGGTCTGCAAAGGCATTGCCCGCAGCCGATGCATGCGCTTGTCGTTCCGGGACGCGATGATCATCGAGGCGGCCTTGTCCGGCGGGGCGAAAACCCTGTTCACGGAAGATCTGCAACACGACCAGGTGATCGACGGAATGCGCCTGCACAACCCCTTTATGACCTGATTCTACCCAGTATTCCGCCTCACCCGCGCCTCTGACCCCGGACGACGCGGCCAAATACTACGCCCGCGCGGGCCGCGCCCGGGTCGCCGAAATCCTGGAAACCCTGACGGCCCCGGGCAAGGCCAGGGAGGTGGAGGACGGAAGGTATATCGGGCGGTATGTATGGGGTTTTCATTTTCAACGAGGACACATGAAGCCAATTGCTGGTTTCTTGGTTTTTTAAAAACCATGGATATTTGATCCATTGCCAAGGAACACGATCATGAACCGACTTCAAGCCAGCATTTTGGAACACCTGCCGGCCATCGTCTACGTGCTGGCCCCGGATCACACCATTCACTATGCCAACCGGCTTTTCCGGAGGCACTTCGGCGATCCAGGCCGGCGCCGCTGTCATCAGGTTATTCGAGGGCTGGACAAGCCATGCGCGGAATGCGTGTTGTCCAGGGTCCTGGAGTCATCCGGCGTGCATGAAAGGGAAATGGTTTGCAGCGATGACCTCACCTTTCAGGTCGCGGGATCTCCTTATGGCGGCGAGGATGGGAAACCTTTCGTATTGGCCGTGGGTTTGGACATATCGCAACGAAAAATCAACGAATTTGTCCTGCAACGATCACATGACGAACTGGAACGGCGCGTCAGCCGCCGGACCGAGGAATTGAGCAGGTTGAACGCCCACCTGCAGGGGGAAATCGAACAGCACAAGCAGACCAGCCATCAGCTGAAGTTCCAGCAGGACATGTGTCTGGTCCTGGTGGATTTGAAAAGGGCCTTGCTCAACCCGAAGTCTCTGGAAGAGATCCCGGATCTCGTCCTGGAAAAGGCCAAGCAACTGACCGGGAGCCCTTTGGGGTTTGTGGGTCATATTGATCCCAAAACCGGTCATTTCGTCAGCTCGACCATGACCAGGGACGTCTGGACCTTCTGCAAGGTGCGGGGAAAAACAGAAGTATTCGAGCATTACAAGGGCCTCTGGGGCTGGGTTCTGCGCAATCATAAATCCCTGCTGACCAACGATCCGGCCAATGACCCCCGCTCCGGAGGCACGCCGGACGGGCACTTGTCGATTCGCCGCCTGCTGTGCGTCCCGGCCTTTTTCAACGACCAGCCCGTGGGCATGATCGCCCTGGCCAACGCGGACCATGATTATTCGTCCCAGGATCTGGCCGTGGCCGAGCGCTTGGCGAACATCTACGCCCTGTCCCTGCAGCGCAAGCTGACAGAAGAACATCTGCGGTGGACAAACCAGCACCTGAACGGGTTGCTTCAGGCCTCTCCGCTGCCGATCATGGTCGTGAACCGGGACGGAGAGACGACCTTGTGGAACAAGGCCGCGCAAAAGATTTTCGGGTGGTCGCACAAGGAAGTTCTGGATCAGGATTTTCCCATGTTTGCAGGCACTGCTGCTATGCAGTTCAACGCCCTGCGTGACTCGATCTTGCATGGACTGGGCGAGGGAAGTGTTGAAGTGCAGGCCAGGACCAAAAAAGGGCCGCTTCTGGACGTGGCTGTTTTTTCAGCGCCGGTGCACAGCATTGATCACCAAAACAAGGTCTGCTGCGTTATCTTCGTTATGGATGACATTACTTCGGACAAAGCGATGAAAAATGCCCTGCAGGATTCCCAGCGGCAACTGCGCCACCTTTCGGCCCAGTTGCTGCAGACCCTGGAAATGGAGAGAAAACGCATCGCCCTGGAGCTGCACGACCGTATCGGACAATCCCTGACCGCGATCAAGTACTGTGTGGAAAGTTCCCTGGTGCAGAACGATTTGCAGCGACAGAAGATCCTGCGATCCGGGGTGGCCATGATCCAGACTACCATCGACGAAGTCCGCAAGGTTGCCATGGATTTGCGGCCGTCCATGCTGGATGATCTCGGTCTGCTGGCGACCATCAACTGGTTCTGCCGGGAATTCCGGAATACATATTCCCAGCCGCGCCTTGTCAAGAGGATTTTCGTCAAGAAGAATCAGGTCCCGGAGCCATTGAAGATCATCATCTACAGGATCATGCAGGAGGCCTTCAACAATATTGCCAAGCACAGCCAGGCGTCCAAGGCGTTGCTGGTGCTCAAGAAAAACAAGAACATCCTGGAGCTGAAAATCAGGGACAACGGGCAGGGGTTTGACCCGCAAAGGATTACGTATCAGGAGCAGGGTGCCGGCGGGCTGGGGCTGGCCAGCATGCAGGAGCAGACGGAAATGTCCGGCGGCTGCTTCACGATTCTCGCCGGTCCTGGAAAAGGGACCACAATCCGAGCTTCTTGGCCCTTGTAAAATGGAAACAGGCTAAACTTTTTCCATATCCACCAAACCTGTCTGGATGGCAAAGGCGGTCAGGGCTGCGACGTTGTGCAACTGCAGCTTGCGCATCAGGTTGGCGCGGTGCTTGTCCACGGTTTTCGGACTGATGCAGAGCTGTTCGGCAATGGCCGGTCCTTTCAGGCCTTCGGCGATGAGCTGAAGGACCTCCTTCTCCCTGGTGGTGAGGATGCCCAGGGCTGACGGCGTTTCGAGCGAAGCCCCTTTTTTATGCACAAAGCGTCGGATGACCCGTTCGGAGATGCCCGCACTGATGTAGGTCCGTCCTTCCAAGACATGGGTGATGGCCAGAAGGAGTTCGTCGTAGGGGGAGTCCTTGAGTACGTACCCCTTGGCCCCGGCCTGGAACGCGGAAAAAATGTATTCGTCGGTCTGATGCACGGTGAGGACAATGATCTTGGTGTTTGGGCAGTGTTTTGTCAGGCTCTGCATGGCTGTCAGGCCGTGCATTCTGGGCATGGACAGATCCAGAAGGACTAAATCCGGTTTCAGGTGGTAGACGAGCCGGACGGCCTCGTGGCCGTCGTCGGCCTCTCCCACGACTTCCAGGTCCGGATGGGAGGCGAGTAGGGATTTCAACCCCTGACGCAGAATGTCGTGATCCTCGGCGATCACGATGCGCTTTTTCCCCTTTGCCCCTTCCTATGACATGTTTGGTCAAGGACTTAATCGACCATTGTCCATCTTCTACACACAGGCTCTTGGAAAAATCAATCACCAGAAAATACTGTCTTTACTCTACGCAAAACTACATGGTTTACCCCATGGCAACTCGACCTCGTTTGCCATATTTTTCAATGTGAATGACGCAATCCTATTGGTGAACACAATGTACCCATCCAAAGGAGGTCGAGATGTTGCAGTGTACGACAAGTGAAGTGACCCGGAGAAGCTTTTTGCGCGGCGCGGGAGCCTCGGTGGCCGGTCTGGCCGCGGTGGGCTCCGTGGGGTTGTTGTTGAAAAACACGGCCATCGCCAAGCAGGTCGCGCCGAGTGTCCTGCCCTATGCCAAGGTGGATCCGGACGCGGCCATGGCAAGGGCCTACGAGGGGTATTCCAAGGGAGGCTGAGGCATCGGCGCGGCCGAAGGTCTTTTCGGCTATCTCGCGGAAGCGGTCGGGACTCCCTATAATGTCATTCCTCCGGCCATGTTTTTGGGTTTCAGCGGAGGCATCGCGGGATGGGGCACCATTTGCGGGGCCCTGGCGGCACCCGTGTGCCTGATCAGCGGCGTTGTTGCGGACAAGAAACTCAGGGAGGAGATGATCAACGAACTGATGGCCTGGTACATCCATCACCCCTTTCCAGAGTATCAGCCTGCCGGACTGAACCTGCCCAAGGTTGCCGTGGGATCGACCCTTTGCCATATATCAGTGAGTAAATGGGTCAATGCCATGGACCCGCCGGTTACTGCGGATTCCAAGGAGAAGAAAGCCAGGTGCGCCGGAGTGTCTGGAGACACGGCTAAAAAGGCGGTGGAAATATTGAATGCCTATGCTGATACAGGCGCATTCTCCGCGACGCATAAGCCTGATCCCATCGTGGCCTCCTGCATGGGATGTCACAAGGAAAGTGCGCCGCCATTCACCCAGGGCAAGGAAAACTGCATGAGCTGTCATGGATCAGGCCTGATCAACATCGATGATTGCGAGTCTCACAGGGACCTGCTTTGATTCGCAAGGCAGATCGTGGGTGATGCTTCGGCCGCGGTGAACCATGCGCCGCGTTGTCCGGCTTTGAGCTCAGTGAGCCATGCTCACAAGGGGATCAACCCAGTACAGGGTTGATCCCCTTGCTTTTTGCGGCTTCAATGGAGGCTAATTCAAGACGCACACCAGGCGTATTTTGCTTCATAAAGGGTTGACAACATGGCGCAGAATGCGCCTATTTTTTTGATTTTTGTCAGAGAAAACAAAATCATCTTCTCAAAATATAATAATATATACATGTTGGCCCAAGATATGCTTATTTCAAGAACGTCTTTTGCGACATGAGGATCACTTGGCCTTGCCTCTTTTTTTACATCACGAAGAGGCGGCAGTTGCCTGGATCAATGATAGAAATGGTTCCTGCAGAAGTCGTCATCCCCTTTGAGGAGGGGATCCGTGTTTTTTTGTATTTTGAAAACATGGATTCCCATTCACGCCTGACTGTGCCGGTCTATCTGTTTGCGGACCAGGAAGACAGGCGGACCGGGAATGACTTTTGAGGCATTCCTCGACGTATTGCTGGAACAAAATACAAGGAGGTCGACATGTTGCAACGGAGCGCGGGAGAGGTGACCAGGAGAAACTTTTTGCGCGGTGCCGGCGCCTCGGTGGCCGGGCTGGCCGCGGTCGGTTCCGTAGGGTTGCTGTTGAGGAATACGGCCATTGCCAAGCAGGAAGCCTCGGTCAAACCCGAAGCAATGACATGGCCTTATGTCAAACTGGATAAAGACAAGGTGGCGGCAAGAACCTTTGAATACTATTTCAAGGGCGGGTGAGGTCTCGCACCGGCCGAAGGTCTTTTCGGCTCTCTGGCGGAGGAAGTTGGTTCCCCCTACAATGCAATACTCCCAGCCATGTTTGTCGGCTTTGGCGGAGGAATCAATTCCTGGGGGACGATCTGTGGATCGCTCGTGGCACCCGTGGCCTTGATCAGCGGGGTTGTCGCGGACAAGGATGTTCGAGGTCAGATGCTTGAGGAGTTAATGGCCTGGTATATTCAGTTTCCGTTTCCTGAATACCAGCCTTCACAATTGAATTTGCCCAGGGTCGCCGTGGGATCGACGCTATGTCATATTTCAGTCTCTACATGGTGCAATTCGGAAGGCGCATGCGTCGCGGCTTCTTCCAAGGAGAAAAAGGAGAGATGCGCCGGTCTGTCCGCTGACGTGGCCAAGAAGACAGTGCAAATGCTGGATGATTATATGGATACGGGCACTTTTGTGGCCGTGCACAAACCGAATCCTGTTGTTGCGGAATGCATGTCATGCCATGCGGACAACCCGCCATTCACCCAGACCAAGGAAAATTGCATGAATTGTCATGGCTCGAATTTGATCAATATCGAGGAGTGTGAACCACACAAAGGCATGTTTTAAATGCCGGGGCACGTTGCGTGAAGATGTTCCAGGGGCGACTTTGGAATGTTGAGCGTGACGTGTGTTCGAGAGCTTTGGAATTCATTTCCGCAAGGGGATCGGCCGATTTCTGGCCGGTCCCCTTTTTTAGTGAGGAAGCGTCGGGGACTCGTTCTGTTGTGAGCATCTTCTGGCGCAATGTTGATTTCACACGATTTTGGTGTTGGGTGATCATCTGAAATCAAGCATTGCGCAGTGATTCGCGCATCGTTATTCTGGGATGTTTAACGTGCCGTTTTCATAGTCAATCCTGGCATTCAGAAAGAAAACCCGGTGTATTTCCTGATATCGGCATCGATCCCGAATACTGGAATACACTGATCTGGAGTAGTTTCCGGCCGTGCAGATAAAGATGATGGTCCCGTGTTGGGGCAGTTTGGCAATGTATGCTTCGCAACCCTGGCTATAGAAGTCTTTTCTGGGCATGTTCATGGATTTTGGTAAATGCGCTTTGGCAAATGCCCATTTGGAGCGCACATCCACGAGGTGAACATCCGAGGGCAGGTCCCCCATCATCTCGGCGAACCATTTTTCATCCACGGTTCCAGGTTCCCGACCTGGAGGCACCTGAGTCGTTGACAATTTTAGATCAGGCGTGGTTTCCGGGGGAGTTGCATTTTGACCGGACAGGGTAGCGCAGGACATGGTCACGCCGGCCAGCCAAATCAGCAGCAGGATGCACCCAATGAGCGTTTTTCTGTTCATGCCGACCCCCTCGGTTTCTGATCACCAGCATTCTGAAACCAGAATGCTTCTACTAAACTAAATCCGAAAAATATTTCTGGTAGCGCTGAAAAACGCGGTAGGAGATAAAAAGCAGCGGAACGGGCAGGGCCAGGCCGATGACAATGGGCCAGGACCAGGGAAAGGTGCTTTCCGGGAGCTGCAAGGCCCGGTAGGCCGTGACCATTCCGGCCATGGGGTTGAGCAGATAGATGTTCCACAGCCAGGGAGCCCGTTCCATGAACCGGTCGATGAAGGACAGATTGTATATGACCGGGGTCATGAAGAACCAGGCTTGCATGACGATGCTCACGATATGGTTGGTGTCCCGGAAATAGACATGGGAGGTGGACACCAAAAGGGTCAGTCCCAGATTGAACAGGCTGTGGTAGGCAATCAGCAATGGCAGGGCCACGACCCAGGCGCTGAGCATGCTGCCCTTCCAGAGCAGGATGCCGGTGATCATGACGATCTGGACTCCAATGGCCAACAGATGATGAATCAGGTTGCCGGCACTGAAGGACAAAGGCAGCAGCAACCTTGGGAAGTTAACCTTTTTCACCAGGTTGGCGTTGTTGTTGATGCATCCCTGGCCTCCGAAAACGCTTTGGCCGGTGTATTGCCAGGCGAACACCCCGATTAAAATGTCTTCCGTGGGCACGCCACGCCCCACCAGCAGACGCAGAAAGATCATATAAATGAGGGCCATGAACAGCGGGTTGAGAATGCTCCAGAAGAAGCCGAGCATGGTCCCGCTATAGCGGCCCTTGAGTTCACGGGCGCTTAAATTGACGATCAAATCTTTATAACTGATCAGGGTGTGGATAAGACTTGTGGACATGGTGGGGAGAAGATTTTTTAAGGTTGTGGGCAAGATGGAGAAACTTGATCCGTTTGGCTGATGTTTACATCAGCATGCTGGACGGAGCAAGCATGGTTTCCCATGACATGCCCGGGTGGTCCACGAATGCAATCTCGTCAAAGCCATTTGCAAAGAGGCAATGTAGCCGGTAAAAACAGCCGGCCTGGATATGTTTTTCTCGCGTTGCAAGCTCCTCTCGCTGCCTGCGTAAAGCAAAACCAATGCAGTGAAAACGCCAAAGATCAAGCGGAATCGTCAGGCGTTGATTTTGCCAACGCAGGACAAGCCCGGTCAGCAGAGCAACGCTCGTCAAACATGATCAGCCCGGCCCGTATGGCCGTCACTTGCGTCCCGGGACAAGGGAAAAAGGACTTTGACGGGGCCCTGGGCCCATGACCCGGGCATATTGATCTTTATGGCGGCGTGTTCTAGTGGCTACAAGAATGTCGTGCAGTCGGTTCGAGTTTTGCGAATGGTCGTCTTGACCTTGAACCATCCGGAGATCAACAAGGAAATCACCATGTGCGGAATCATCGGGTATGCCGGGCATCGGCCCGCGGTGCCGGTCATTGTCGAGGGTCTGAAGCGGCTGGAATATCGGGGGTATGACTCGGCCGGGGTGGCCTTTGTGCAGCACCAGGGCCTGGAGGTGATCCGGGCCCAGGGAAAGCTGTGTGAGCTGGAAAACAAGCTGGGCGGTTGTGACGCGTTTCACGCCACCACGGCCCTGGGCCACACCCGCTGGGCCACGCACGGCCTGCCCGTGGAACGCAACGCCCATCCGCACAAGGATGGGCAGGGCCGTTTGGCCTTGGTGCACAACGGGATCATCGAAAACTACCATCCCCTGCGAGAAATGCTCAAAAACAAGGGCCGCGAGTTCGTCTCGGATACGGATACGGAAGTCCTTGTGCAGCTTGTTTCCGAAGAATGGAGCAAGGATACGACCCTGCTCCAGGCCATCAGCAGGGCCTTGGCCCAGGTGGAAGGCACCTATGCCATGGCCTTGATCAACCTGGACGAGCCCGGCCGGATCTGGGCCGCGCGCAAGTCCAGCCCGCTGCTTCTGGGCATGGGCACGGGCGAGAATTTCGTGGCCTCGGACATCCCGGCGTTTCTGGCCTATACCCGGGAAGTAATCTTCCTGGAAGACAACGAACTCGTGGAACTGGACGCCTTGTCCTGGAAGGTGTTCGATGTCGCAACCCTGAAACCGTTGAACAAGGAGGTTCACCACATCTCCTGGGACCTCCAGTCCGCGCAAAAGGGCGGCTACCGGCACTTCATGCTCAAGGAGATCTTTGAGCAGCCCCAGGTGATCGCCAATTGCCTGGCCGGACGGATGGACCCCAAGAGCAGCTGCGTGCTTCTGCCGGAACTGGATGATTTGCCGATTCCGGAACAGATCCAGATCGTGGCTTGCGGTACGTCATATCATGCCGGGCTGTGGGGCCAGCATCTGCTGGAATCCTGGGCCAAAATCCCGGTGCGCGTGGAAATCGCCTCGGAATTCCGGTATCGCAATCCGTTGTTCAGGCCCACGGACCTTGTCTTGGCCATCAGCCAGTCCGGCGAAACCGCGGACACCCTGGCCGGGATGCGTCTGGCCAAGGGCGAAGGGGTCCCTGTCCTGGGGCTGTGCAACGTGGTCGGATCCAGCGTGGCCAGGGAGGCGGACCGGGTCATCCACACCCAGGCCGGCCCGGAAATCAGCGTGGCCTCGACCAAGGCCATGTGCAGCCAGCTGGTGCTGTTGCTGCTGCTAGCCCTGTATTGGGGACGCCAAAAACAGACCTTGCCCCGGGAGACGGAGAGCCAAATCCTCCGGGGGCTGCTTGGCCTGCCCGGGATTCTGGAGGCGGAACTGCCCAGGATGCGCGGCAAGGCCCAGGAACTGGCCCAGGAATACAGCGCGGCCCGCAGTTTTTTCTATCTGGGGCGGGGGTCGTCCTTCCCCCTGGCCCTGGAGGGAGCGCTCAAGCTCAAGGAGATTTCCTACATCCACGCCGAGGGCTATGCTTCCGGGGAAATGAAACACGGCCCCATTGCCCTGATCGATCCGGAATTCCCGACCTTTGCCTTGGCCCCCAGTGATGATCTGCTTCCCAAGGTGATCTCCAACCTGGTGGAGGTCCAGGCACGCAACGGCCGGATCATTGCCCTGGCCCATCCGGGATTCGACCTGGCCGTGGACCATGTCTGGTCCATCCCCGAAGTGTATGGTCCGCTGAACACCTTCCTGATCTTGCCCGCACTCCAGCTGTTCGCCTATGAAATGGCTGTGTACCTGGGCAAGGACGTGGACCAGCCCCGCAATCTGGCCAAGAGCGTGACCGTGGAATAGTTGGCGCACGGACGCGTACAGAGGTTACTGCAAAAAGGAGCGGCGTCCATGTTCCCGGTTTGGGAAACGGATGGAGCCTATTGAGTTTTCGTATCCCGTCATCTGTCGTCCGTTTTCGTCCGGGTGCGAAAATGACTTTTTGCACTCGGCTCCGTACATGCCTCAGAGAATTACGGCCACGGCCTCGATTTCGACCATGGCGTCCAGGGGCAGTCTGCCCACCTGAAAGGTGGAACGAGCCGGAGGGTCCGAGGGGAAAAAATCCGCATAAGCCTGGTTCATGGCCTTGAAGTCGTTCATGTCCTTGAGCATCACCGTGGTCTTGACCACGTCGGCCAGGGAAGCGCCGGCCGTCTCCAGAATGGCCGCCATGTTCGTCAGCACCTGCCGGGTCTGCTCCGCAATTTCCCCCGGGGCGAACTGCATGGTCTGCGGGTCCATGGGCAGTTGCCCGGAAATGAACAGCAGGTTCCCGGTCCGGATGGCCTGGGAATAAGGCCCTACAGCCCGGGGCGCTTTGTCCGTGGAAAGGCATTGCTTCATTGTTTACTACCTCATTTGTCAGACGTGTTTTCGCGGTTGCGCGCCTCTTCCCGCCAGGGGTTCAGCGGGGCACAACATCCTTTGCCGATGAGCAGCGCCCTGCGGAAGGTTTCGCCGTGCACGGGATCTTTAGCCAGACGGCAGAGATAGCGTCCCTGGCCATTATCCCAGAATAGTTCCGGACAACGCGGCTGATAGCCGTGCAAACGATGGGATTCCATGCATTGGTTGTCCAGACAGCACCAGCCGCACCCTGTGCAAGGCTTACTCGACACTTGCAGCCCGACCTTTGACCCGAAAGGCGGGAATGTTCCCGCCGGACCGGTGCAATGGTTGGTATTTCAGGCAATGTACATGCATCAGGTTCAGCTCCCAATCCGTGTTTAGTAAGCGCGCAGCGTCCTGCTCCAAGTCAACGTTCTTTTTTAATACTATGCTCCCATATGCCAAAAATATCCAGGCGTAGGAATATTGATTTTGCGACCTTTGGAGCTGTTGTGCCCTGTCGAAGTGTTGGCGAGGTTTTCCAGCAGTGAGGTTTACTTTGAATTGCATGCTGTTTTGAGTATTGTTGATCATCTTTCATGAACGCTAACCATCCAGGAGGCGGCCGTGCAACGCGATCAGATCGTCCAGACATTCGAGGCGTTTTTTGAAAAGTACAAAAAAACCGAAGGAGACCGCACCTCCTGGTCTGCGCATTGGACCGAGGTCATGCCGTCCGGAGCCAGCGTGGAGATCAATTTGACCAAATGCCCGGCCGGGACCATTTTCAAGGTCTTTAAAAACCGAAAAAAACTCGGAGAATTGAAAGGTTGGGACGCTTTTTTCGACGGCATCGGCCCAATGCTCGGGGCGGACTGGGATGCCGAGGCCTTTTTTACCTCCATGCAGGACGTGGCTTAAGGGGATGTACAAAACGGAGGGATTGACGTGAAGATCCGCGACGACAAATACCAATGTGCTCTGCTGGTGGATGAAAATGCCCCACATGCCAAGGCATACCAACATTTCAAGGCCTTTCTGGAAGACAACTATACGGCCCTGGAGGCCATGGCCGATGTGGAGCAGGCATATCATGGCGGCCGCTCCATGAGCGTTTCGGACATCAATGCCGATCTGGGGCGGCTGCTTACGGCCGTGAAGTCCATGGCCGAGAACATGCAGGCCTTGGCCGGAGAGCGCTACGCCCCCTTGCAGCGCGTGGTGGAGAAAATCAGCGCCGAGGTGTTTTCCGATTTGCAGCCCATGGCCGAGTCCAGGAAAGATTTGGTCATGCCGCTGGCGGAGATCACCCCGGAGATGATTTCTTTTGTCGGGGCCAAGGCCGCCAAGCTGGGCATCATGTCCAGTCAGCTGGATCTGCCAGTGCCCCAAGGGTTTGTGGTCACGGCCGAGGGCTTCCGGACCTATCTGCGCGAGAACCGTCTCCTGAAGAAGGTGGAGCAGGAGCTGAAGGATCTCGACCCAAACTCCCAGGAATCCCTGACCAGGGTGAGCCAAAGCCTGCAACAAGCCGTTTTCGAAGCGAGCGTGCCGCGGGATCTGGCCGATGCGATCACTTCGGCTTACGCCACGTTGGAGGACCGGCTGGGGGAGAACTGCACGGTGGCGGTGCGCAGCAGCGCGGTGGGCGAGGACGGGGAGATTTCCTTTGCCGGACAGTACGCTTCCGTGCTGGGCGTGGACAAGACCGGCCTGCTGGATGCCTATCAGCGGGTGCTGGCCAGCAAGTTCGGGGCCCGGGCCATTTCCTACCGCCTCCAGCATGGGTTGGGGGACGACGAAACCCCCATGTGCGTGGCCGTGGTGGCCATGGTCGACGCCCGTGCCAGCGGCGTGATGTACAGCACGGACCCCGCGGGCAAAAACCCGGACGCCTTGACCATCTCCGCGGTTTGGGGGCTGGGTGAGACCCTGGTGGGCGGGGAACAGTCCCCGGACGTGTTCCACGTGCGCAAGAAAGATTTTGTCGTTCTCAAGCGCGACATCGCCCGCAAGGAGCAGATGCTGGTCGTGCAGGGCCAAAAAGACGGCGGCGGTGCCGGAACCAGTCTGCAGGAAGTGCCGCGGGCGCAGCAAAAGGAACCCGCGCTGGATGACGCCCGGGTCGAAAAGCTGGCCCGGTATGCGGTCCAGCTGGAAGAGTATTTTGCGTTTCCCCAGGATATCGAGTGGGCCATGGACGGGGACGGCCGCGTGCTGATCCTGCAGGCTAGGCCATTGAAGGTGATCGAGGAACAGGCCGGACAGCGCACAAAAGTTGACGCCAGGGAGCATCCGGTCCTGCTCAGCACCGGCAAGACCGCCTCACCGGGCATTGTGGCGGGGGATGCCTTTCTGGTTTCATCGCCGGATATCGAGAACGTCCCGGACAACGTCATTCTCGTGGCCAGGACCACCTCCGCGGAGCTGGCCCGACATATGCGTCATGTTCAGGGACTGATCACGGACATGGGCGGTGTGAGCAGCCACCTGGCTTCGGTGGCCAGGGAGTTCGGCATCCCGGCCATTGTCGACGCCAAGGAGGCCACGCAGCGCATTGCCCAAGGCAGCGAAATCACCATGGATGCGGGGACAACCACGGTCTACAAGGGCCGCATCCAGGAGTGGCTGGACAGCGGGCCGACCTTTTCGGGCCGGTCCATGCCCGGCCCGATGCACAAGCGGTTGGGGGCGATCCTGGAAAAAATATCCCCGTTGAACCTGACCGATCCCTCATCCGAAGATTTTTCCCCGGAGAACTGCCGGACCATCCACGACGTGATCCGCTATCTGCACGAGAAAAGCATCACCGAGCTGTTTTCCCTGTCCGGCAAGACCCATGAACAGCGCCATCCGTCGGTGGAACTGGTCACGGACATCCCCCTGCGCATCAGGATTATCGATCTGGGTGGAGGCCTGGAAAAAGGGTTGACTGACTGCGATACCGTATCCCCGGAACAGATCCGCTCCATCCCCATGCTGGCCTTGTGGAAGGGATTGACCCATCCCGGCCTGAACTGGTCCAGCGCTGTGGATTTCAACCTGCGCAACCTGGCCGGATTAATGGCCAGCGGCGGGGCGGGCGAGCTGGAGCGCGGGGTGGGCCAGCAAAGCTTCGCCCTGGCAGCCCGGGACTATCTCAACCTGAACGCCAAGTTCGGTTTTCATTTCGCCAATCTGGACGTGCTTTGCGCGGACCAGGGGACGCAGAACCACATCACCTTCCAGTTTTCCGGCGGGGCCGGCAGCTACTACGGCAAGTCCCTGAGGGTGCTGCTGCTTTCTGAAATTCTGGAAAAGCTGGAATTTCGCACGCACTTGAAAGGGGATTTCCTTTCCGCGTCCCTGAAAGGATACGACGCCCCGGTGGTTCAAGACACGCTTGATCAGTTGGGCCGATTGCTGGCCTGCAGCCGGCTTTTGGACGTGGCCCTGACCGATGAAAACGATGTGGGGCGGCTGGTGGATATGTTTTTCAACGAGGACTATGACTTTTTGGCCAAAAAAGACCAGGATTCGATCCAGGGGTTTTACGTCCGCGAAGGACACTGGATCCGCGTGCAGGAGAACAACGAGGTCATCTGCCGTCAGGAAGGGACCAGGATCGTGGACCCGGTCTCCTCTGGGCTGGCCTGTTTGCTGGGCCGGGTCACGGGTTCAGGCTACCACTCCTTTCTGGAGTCCATCAAGGCGTATTCCTACTACCCGCTGGCCGTTGCCAAGGAAAGCCGCCTGGAAGACGGAAGCGTGCGTGTTGCGGCTAGATGCGAGTCAGGGTGCATCGACATGGCCGCGGGACTTGTCTTCGGTTTATCCAACGCGGGCAACTACCTTGTCTTCCGCATCGACGCCCTCAAGGGCAATACCGTGCTGTTTCGATTTTCCAAGGGCAAACGGCGGGAACTGGCCAGGGCGGAAATGGCCCTGGATCCCGGGCAGTGGTATGAGCTGGCGGTCACGGTGCAGAAAAGCCATATCCAAGCCGGGGTGGACAACAAAACGGTTCTGGAATGGCGAGCCGAGGAGCCTGTCCAGGGGTTTTGCGGGCTGTGGTCCAAGGCCGATTCCGTGGTCTCCTTCAGGCAAATGATGCTCAAGGATCATGAGGGAGAGCGAAGGTTCGCGTTTTAACAGTGGTAGGACGGCCTCCTGCAAGATTTGATGTGCCCTTGACGTTTATCCCTCTTTGAGGCGCAAAGCCATTTTATCACGGTTAACGCAGCAAAATCGCCTCCATTGGTTTTCTCGGTCTGGGCTGGGGAGATTCCGCCGGGCGGCCCACGGCCAAAAGAGACACCACGGCCAGATGCTCGGGGATGGCGAAGCGTTCCTTTACGGCCTCCTCGTTGTACATGCCCATCCAGCATGTTCCCAGGCCCATTTCCACGGCCCGGAGCATCATCTGGGTCACGGCGATGGCGCAGTTGGTCGCGGCGGCCCAGCGGATGGCCTCCAGCGGGGCCTTCTCCGCCCTGTTCATGTACTCTTCAAGCCCCTCCAGCATGCGCGGCGGGAGCATGCCGCTGTCTTTGAGCAGGCGCACCGTGGCCTTGGAATCCTCCAAAAAGCGGCTCGTGTCCGCGCAGCAGACAACCACGGCTCCAGCCGTGTTCACCCAGCCCTGCCCCTTGGAGCCGCTGCCGGACAGCCAGCCTATGTCGGCCTGTCCGGTGACGATCTTGAATCGCCAGGGCTGGCAATTGCAGCTTGACGGGGCCAGCCTGGCCGCTTCGAGCAGGGCCTGCAGCTCTTCCTCTGAAACCGGTTGATTGGTGAATTTTCTGATGCTGCGTCTGCTCTCGATGGCCTGTTTGACGTCCATGATGAACCTCCGTGAATTGGTTGTGGGGAGTAGCTGTTCGGCATAATCAGTTCATGGCCGGATGGCCTTGTTTTGGCTTTGTCGCTTGTCTGACTGAACGTGGCATCGTTTGTCGAACCATTGCCCACCGCAGGGTGCACATGCTTTTGTTTTCCGCCTGCAATGGTTCGACGGTACGAGGCCAGAGATGGAGCTGCGACGAGGCCAAAACAAGGCCATCCAGCCATTCTTCCTAGACATTTTGATGTTTTGTTGCACTAGTGTCCGGAACATTAGTCAAATAATCTCAGTTGCTTAAAAGGCGAAGCAGCCTCGGCTTTGCAATCTGAAAACAAAAACAACTGATTTAATTCAGTTTTCTCGAATAATGAGACGCTCAAT
>Ga0209614_1000921_pt1 | contig 24162 bp, 23 predicted proteins | sample BlaSprsedimmetaG_FD_185484 | JGI IMG/M metagenome (GOLD analysis project Ga0209614, IMG submission 185484) | Hot spring sediment bacterial and archeal communities from California, USA to study Microbial Dark Matter (Phase II) - Blank Spring... ... | reverse complement strand
TGATAATGTCACGGTCAACATTTTCAGGTTTCTTTACCAAAACAATTGAACCGCTTTGAACGGTCAATTTCTCTGAAAGGAAAATTTCATAAATGCTTCCCAACACATCAGAAGAAAAAACGCTGAAAGAATAAGGGCTTTCAGGATAATATAATTGCTTGATAATAGTCCAAAAAACAGAACTGATATTTTCTACAATTTTATCTTTTAGCAATTGGTCAAAAAGTCCTGAATTATAGCGTTTGTCTGCTTCTTCAAACTTCTTTATGAGTGCTTTAAAGTCGTTTGTATTGGCAAATTTTAAAAGCGTTTGATAATCTTCTAAATTCCTGTCCTCACAAACACGCAGAAATAAAACCCTGTTCAAATAGCTTTGGACAATGTCATTTAATTGTTGCTCGTCAATTTTTGGGTCGTGTTTGTAAATTTCAGCACCAAGAACTTTCCTCCATTCATTGATTTGGTTTAGGAATAAATTGTCGATCGAGTATTGATTGATTTTGCTTTCAATTTCTTTCCATTCCGTTTCAAATGCTCCTGAATAAACTGATTCCTTTCCTAAAAGCTGTTTGATTTCTTCAAACTTACTTTCGTATTCGGTGTAATGATATTTTTTTATGAGTGCTCTTTGAAAGTTGTCATCTTTCTCAACTTTTACAGAAGTGTCATAAATGATTAAGTATTCAAAGTTTGAAAGAACTGAAATTTTCAACTTTGCCGTAAATCCGTATCGTCTGACTTGCTTTGCAGTATCGTTGTTTAATTCAATAGAAACGCAAGGTTTCTTTGCTTCCAAAAAGAATTTTCTTTCAGAAAAAAGTCGGAAAGTATAATCGGGTTTTTTGGAGTGTTCAGAAGCATTTGCTTTTAAAGCTTCTTCCAAAATTACTTCTCTTTCGTTGGTCGGTTTGCCTGCATTGTTTTTAATGTCCCAACCAAGCAACTCGAAAAACGGGTCTAAGAAATCACTGCGAAGCAGTGTTTCATTATACTTGCTTGTCAAGTAATAATCCCTGTCAGCTGTATATTTTTCTATGAGTTGCTTTATTGTCATTTCTTTTTATTCGCTTTAATATACTTGGCTTTTTCCTCTGCTACTTTCAGTGCTTCTATTCCTAAATCTTCATCCTGAATTTCATACAAAATCTTATCGCTTAGGAATGAAACCAAAAGTTCGTCTGGGCTGTAATCGTATATGTCGGCAAGTTTCAGAACTACTTCTTTTGTAATTTTCCGCTCTCCACGCTCCATTTTGCTCAAAATCGCCACATCAATGTCGAGCAAAGCAGCAACTTTACGCAATGGAAGTTCCTTTTCTTCTCGAATGTGTCTCAGCTTTTCGCCTATTGTTTCTGTTGACATAAAATTTGTTGACAAATTGTGTCAAATATAATTAAATAATTTTTGATTTGAATCAGTTTAATTTATTTTTTTCAACATCACTTCGTTGAATAATAAATAAAATTTTGAGGTTTTGGAAATATTCAAATAGGGATTGAAAATGGACAAGATCCTTAAAGTTTGAATTTAGATAGAATCAAATAAAGTGCTTTCACGAAAAAATTATCATTTAAAGTTATGTTTAAGCAAAAACTTACGGAATTTTAAATCTTAGTCTTTTCTCCAAAAAATATTTTTTCAACAATTCTTCTTAACTTGCAACCCGTAAACCAAAAACGAATTGTTATGAAAAAATATGCTATTCTGCTATTATCTATTCTTTTTATGAACCAATTAAATGCCAAGGAATATTTGGTAAAATCTCCGTCCGAAAGGCTGACTATTAAAGTAATCGTGGATGATGGAATCCACTATTCCGTTTTACTGAAAGGAAAAGAAATTATTACTTCTTCGCCCATTTCGCTAACACTTGAGAACCAGGTTTTGGGGAAAGACGCGAAAGTCAGGAAAGACAAAATTGTTTCGGTAAATGAAGAAATCATTCCGGTGGTGGCCCGGAAAAATGCCCGTATCCCGGATGTGTACAACCAACTCACCCTTTCGTTTAAAGATTACAACCTGCATTTCAGGGCTTACGACGAAGGTGTGGCCTACCGCTGGGAAGTAACCACAAATGGTCCGCTGAAAGTGATGGGCGAACTGGCCACTTTTACTTTTCCGGCCGATCACAAAGTGTGGTTTCCGGAAGAGGAAAGCATGTTTTCGCACCAGGAACGCTCCTACCTCGATGTAAAACTTTCGGAAATTACACCCGAACGGTTTGCATCCACTGGCCTGTTGGTTGATGCCGGAAACAACGTTAAAGTGTACATCTCCGAATCGGATTTGGTGACCGATTATGCCGGGATGTTTTTGAAAGGTTCTGCCGAGAATCCTTTCCGGCTCGAAGGCAAATTTGCCGGTGTGGTTTTGGAAGAAGAACAACGCACCGACCGCGATGTGGCGCCTGTAAAATATGCGGATTACATTGCCGAACTGGAAGGTCCGAAAAGTTTTCCCTGGCGGGCGATGATCATTTCGGACGACGACCGGCAACTGGTGGAATCGGAACTGATTTACAAACTGGCGCCTGAAAACGTACTGGACGACACCAACTGGATAAAACCGGGCAAAGTGGCCTGGGACTGGTGGAATGCGCTTAATATTTACGGTGTGGATTTCAAATCGGGTGTGAACAATGCAACCTACAAGTATTATATTGATTTTGCAGAGAAATATGGCCTCGACTACATCATCCTCGACGAAGGCTGGTACCATCTGGAAGATATCATGAAAGTGCAGGATGAAATTGATGTTCAGGAGTTGGTCAATTACGGCAAGGATAAAGGCATTGGTGTAATTCTTTGGGTGGTTTGGAAAGCGCTTGACGACAAACTCGCCGAAGCGCTTGACCAGTTTGAAGCGTGGGGTGTGAAGGGCATTAAAATCGACTTCATGCAGCGCGACGACCAGTGGATGGTGAATTTCTATGAAAAAATTGCCCGTGAGTGTGCCAAGCGGAAACTGTTGGTTGATTATCACGGGGCATACAAACCTGCCGGACTGGAGCGGAAATATCCCAATGTTATCACTTTCGAAGGCGTAAAAGGCATGGAAAACTGCAAGTGGTCGGATCAACCCGACCCGGAACACAATGTTACCCTGCCGTTTATTCGCATGGTAGCCGGCCCTATGGATTACACGCCCGGAGCTATGTTGAATGCGAATAAAGGCAATTTCAGGGATATTTTTGAAGCACCAATGGCGCCCGGAACCCGGTGCCACCAACTTGCTATGTACGTGGTGTTTGAAAGCCCGTTGCAAATGCTTTCTGACAATCCGTCGAATTACTACCGCGAACCCGAAGCCATGGAGTTTTTGAAGGAAGTACCTACGGTTTGGGACGAAATCCGCGTGCTGGAAGCCAAGGTGGGTGATTATATTTTAATGGCCCGCCGCAAAGGCGAAACCTGGTATGTGGGCGCCATGACCGACTGGTCGCCCCGCGCGCTTGAACTCGATCTAAGTTTTCTGCCTGACGGAAATTACACCATGCAGGTGTGGAAAGACGGCGTAAATGCCGAACGCCATGCTGCAGATTTTAAGCAGGAAAAACAAACCGTCACCCGGTCGTCCGATATTAAAATCGATATGGCTTCCGGCGGTGGTTGGGCTGCAATCATTAAAAAGAATTAAAAAGAATTGAAATGAGTCTGCAATGAAATTGCAATGAAAGGATAACATGATTGTTGAGGTGTTATCCTTTTATTTTCAGGTTATCCGGATTTTGCCGGTTATCCCAAATAGTATGGATAATGATTTCCTTTTCAGTAATTTCGTAATAAATAATGTAATGGCCGAAAATCAAAGCTCTCACATTTTCTAAGTCGGTTTGAATGCCGATATTAGGATACTTTTTTAGAATTTGGATTTCCTGATTAATCTTTTTATAAAGCTTTGCAGAATAAGCTTTGCTTTTGTTTCGGTCAGCAAAATATTTCAGGATACGGTAAAGTGAAATTCTTGCCCTGTGCGACCAGATTATTTTTCTTTTAGCCATGTAATGATTTCTTCGTCTAAACTTTCATGATTAACGAAAAGGCCCATTTCAATCTCTTTTTTTGACACCATAATTTCGTCTTTTTGCTCGCTGGTAAGAGGCAAAACTTCATGGTCTGTTTTCGCATCAATAATCGTTTGAATTGCTTTTAAAAAAGAAACATCATTGATTGCAGCAATTTTATGTATCAGGACATTTTTTAATTCCAGTGCTGTCATAATCTGTATTTTTTTCAAAAATAATGAAAATTCGGCAAAACTTCATCTGTCCAGCCACTGTTTGAATGCCGATACTTTGTCGCGGCTGACGATGAGGCCCTCGTCGTTAAAATTTTTCAGTTTTAGCTTGAGCCGGTTGGTGGAGTAGCTGATGATTTCGGCTATGCAGTTGATGTTCACCATGAAATTACGGTTGATTCGAAAAAACAATTCCGGGTCAACCCGCTTTTGAAGTTGGTCAAGCGAATAATCAAGTGCGTAATTTTTTCCGGTTTGGGTTTTCAGAAACGAACAGCGTTCTTCCACAAAAAAGCAGCAAATTTCTTCCACCGGCACCGACTGAAAATGTAGGCCCACTTTCACAAAAAATCGTGTTTTCCAGGGTTTGGCCAACTGCTCAAAAACTTTCGAAAGCTTTTCTTCCATTCCGGCAGGCCTGAAAACACGCCGGTATTTTTCCAGCGCGGTTTCCAGCGCATTGCGGTCGATGGGTTTGAGCAGGTAATCCACACTGTTCACTTTAAATGCGCGAATGGCATACTGGTCGAATGCTGTGGTAAAAATGACCGGTGCTTCTACTTTTATTGCATCGAGAATCTCGAAAGAGATGCCATCGTCGAGCTGGATGTCCATAAAAATCATGTCGGGCGAAGGATGAGATGTCAGCCAGTTCACCGACTCTTCTACCGATTCCAGTTTGGCAATCACATTTATTTCAACATCAACCTGCTTTAAAAGCGATTCCAGTTTTTCAGCAGCCAGCCGTTCGTCTTCAATAATTACTACCTTCATTTTTCTGAATTTTAGCCGGTATTTTTACCGCAAACTCTGTTTCGGTTTGAATAATCTCAATTTCGCGTTTCAAAATCAGCCGGCACCGCTCGTTCAGGTTTTTCAATCCGGTTTTCGAGGAACTGCCGAGTTGCGATTTCGGTTGCAGGTTATTCCGTACCACCAGCTTGTCCAGCCCTTCGTTATGAATAGTAACAATTAGCGGATTTTTTCGGGTAGCCGCGTTGTGTTTCAGCGCATTTTCAATTAATAGCTGCAACGAAACAGGTGGAATCAGCAGGTCTTCGGTTTCGGTCAGTTCCACTTTCAGCTCAATTTTTTCTTCATCTCTTATTTTTTGCAGTGAAAAATACTCGCGCACAAACTGCACCTCATCGGTCAGCGAAACCAAATCCTTTTCCTGATTCTCAAGAATGTACCCGTAAATATTCGACAATTTCCGGATAAATTCTTCTGAAAGCGAAGGGTTGTTGTGCACCAGCGATGACAGGGTGTTCAAACTGTTAAAAAGAAAATGCGGGTTCACCTGGCTTTTCAGGGTTTCGTATTGAAACAGCAGTTTTTCCTGGGCGAGTTTTTCTTCGCGTTTCAATGCGTCAGACCACTGCGAATAGAAAAAGAAAAGCGTTCCGAAAGCAAAGCCAATCAGCGTAGCAGAAATTATTCCGCTCATTTCCTGTTGTTTAAAAGCTGAAAAGGAATTGGCAAAATTAATTCCGTTCGCAGCATATTGAATGAAAAACATGATCAGAAAAATAGCCGATGCGATGAGAATTACGGTGAGATAAAAGAGAACAAGTCTTAAGATGGTTTTCTTTTTAAATTGGCTGACCGAAACGTCCAGGTCGCTAAAGAATTTATACCCGAGCCAGATAAAAATTTCCAGTTGCAGCCAGGTGAGTAAAACCATAACCGGAAGCCCTTCGTGAAAAATTTTGCCAACAATCACCAAGCTGAAAAAGAGCGAGATAACAAAAGCACCTGCCAAAATTTTAATTCTTTTTAGCAGGAAGCTTTTTGCCGGTTTTATTTTTGTAGTTGCATGAAGCATTTCAGTTGGTTTCGTTTCGGATTTTAAACTTTGAAATTACAACTAAATTGAATCAGAGCAATTTTTTCACTTCAATTTCACGGGTTATCGACATCACTTGTTTACCAGTCTGGCCCGGAAACTGCATTTCGGCAGAAACAATTTCGAGGAGTGTGGCATGTTCAATCTGTTTGTCAGAAAGCGACACCCAAATAGTTCCCCAGTAATGACTCAGTCCCTTCAATTTAGTTTCTTCGGCCCTGTATTCCAGCGGATTTCTAAATGTTCGAAAATCAATAAGCGCACACAGTTCACCGTTCATTTCTGAAATTCCCGTCCAGGTGAGCAGCATATTTTTATTTTCGAAAGTTCCCTGCCCGGCCAAATCCAGTTCGCCATTAAAATCGGTAGCATGAAACGGTTTGTTCAGCTCCAGTTTTTCGAAATGCGCCCATGCAAGTCCCTCGATGCCAAGAATATCCCAAACCAGGTTTTGGGCAAAAGCGGTGTACATTCCGGTAAAGTGTTCAAATTTTTCAGGCTGAATCATCTCTTCTGATGGAACATAAGAAAAGTCTTCCATGTAGTTCAACTTTTCACCCTCCGGATAATCTCCTTCCGGCTGCATCGACGTGGCCACCGAAACTTTGTTCCATTTTACTTTACCACCGGCAAGCCCGCGGGTGTAATTGCCCTTTACCTGCATTTTGTTGAAAAAGTTACCAAAAATATCGCCATTTATATGGTTTGTAACCACCTGATATTTTTGAACTTCATCTTTCAATTCAAGGCTTTGAGGCAACGATTTCAATATTTCCGGATTCATTTTTTTCTGCGCATTTACATGAGCAAAGGTTAAAATGAATAAAACTACCATTCCAAAAAATTTTTCTGTTTTCATTTTTTTAAATTTTAATTGTTTATGATGGCTCAAAATTCAGAAGAAACCAGATTGGCTGAAAATAAAAGATGACGAACGGTAGGATTTAGTGTTTGAACGGGAATATTGGACAACAAACCGCTAAGTCAATTTTTATGCAAGCCGAAGAATTGTCAGTATAACCTGAAAACACTGAAATACCGGGTGATTTTTTGTCACTATTCTTTTTAAATTTTTTTTTGGTGCATATTTTGAAAAGGCTAATTTTGTTGAATTCACCCCAAATTGCCCGGGTTGTAAACCGAATAGTGTTTGCACCTGCTTGAATAAAATGTGTGAGATAAAACCATAATTAATAATTTAAGGAGGATTTTTTTATGTTGAATCGTACTCAAATTTTAAATCAAATTTTTCTCCCATTCTTTTTTATGTTTTTAACCGGCAGTTCCTTTGTTTCGGCACAGGCACTGCGATTGTACACCCCCTACACAAAAATTACCGTTCCGCCGGGCGAATCCATCGACTATTCCATCGATGTCATCAACAATGGGTCAGCGACAGGTACGGCAGAAATTTCAGTAGCAGGTTTGCCTGAATCCTGGTCTTACACATTGCGGTCGGGAGGCTGGGATGTGCAGGAGATTTCAGTTTTGCCGGGCGAGAAGAAAACAATGAGTCTGAAAGTGGAAGTGCCGTTTGAAATTGACAAGGGCAGTTACACCTTTCGGGTGGTGGCACGCAACTACACGGTTTTACCACTTTCTGTGAATGTTTCGGAGCAGGGAACCCTGAAAACCGAATTTACATCTGACCAGGCCAACATGCAGGGCCACGCCACATCGAACTTCAATTTCAGAACCAAACTGAACAACCAGACAGGCGAAAAGCAACTGTATGCACTGGCCTCAAATGCTCCGCGTGGTTGGTCGGTAGTTTTTAAACCCAACTACCAGCAAGCCACATCGGTTGAAATAGAACCCAACCAAAGCAAAGATATTTCTGTGGAAATTAAACCGCCTTACAATGTAAAGGCCGGCAAATATAAAATCCCGGTTATGGCCAGTACCAGCGTAACTTCGGCCAGTCTGGAACTGGAAGTGGACATAACAGGAACCTACGAAATGGAGCTGACCACACCCACTGGATTGCTAAGCACCAGCATCACGGCAGGCAGGCAAAAACGCATCGACCTGGTGGTGCGTAACACCGGGTCGTCTGATCTTGAAAGTGTAAGAATGAGTTCGTCTAAACCACAGGGCTGGGAAGTTACTTTCAAGCCCGACACCATTCCAATGATTGCCGCTGGCGAAACAGCAGAAGTTCTGGCCACCATTAAAGCCTACGAAAAGGCTATTCCGGGCGATTATGTAGTCAACCTCACTGCGCAAACTCCGGAAACCAATTCAAAAGCAACTTTCCGTATGTCTGTAAAAACATCTATGCTTTGGGGCTGGCTGGGAATTCTAATCATTTTAGGCGCAATTTGGGTCATTTACTATCTGTTTCGCAAATACGGAAGGAGGTAAGTAATGCGCTCAAAAATCATTGAAATAAAAAATCTCACTAAAAAATATGGCGATTTTACCGCCGTGGACCGTCTTTCGCTTTCCATTGGCAAGGGGGAAATTTTCGGGTTGCTTGGGCCGAACGGTGCAGGAAAATCTACGACAATACTTATGCTGATGGGGCTGACCGAACCTTCTGACGGGCAGGTAAGCGTGTGTGGACTTGACCCGGTACGCCAACCCATTGAAGTAAAAAAACGGGTAGGATATCTGCCCGAGGACGTGGGATTTTACGATGACCTCACCGGTTTCGAAAATCTGGTGTACACAGCCAAACTTAACGGAATTCCGCACCGGGAAGCTGCGGAGAAATCCCGGCAGCTTTTAACCCGTGTCGGGCTTCAGGAGCAGATGGAAAAAAAAGCCGGAAAATATTCCAAAGGAATGCGGCAGCGCCTCGGTTTGGCCGATGTGCTGATGAAAAATCCGGAGGTTATCATTCTTGATGAACCGACACTGGGCATCGACCCCTCAGGGATTAAAGAATTTCTGCAACTCATCGTCAGGTTGAGCCGTGAAGATGGAATTACGGTTTTGTTTTCCTCACACCATTTGCATCAGGTTCAGCAGGTTTGCGACCGTGTGGGTATTTTTGTGGAGGGCAGGTTACTGGCCGAAGGCAATATTGCATCGCTGGCCAGTCAATTGTTTTCGGGCAGTGCTTTCAGCGTGGAGGCCAGAATTGCTTCCGGTGATTCAGCAACCGATAGTTCCGGAATGAGTGGCTTTTCGCCTGAGAACTTAACCGGGGAACTGAGAAAAATTGAAGGCGTTGAAAATGTTTCATGGAATAATAACACGGTTAACATCTCGTGCAGCAGCGATGTAACATCCGAAATTGCCCGGGTAATCGTTAGTTCGGGTGCGGGTTTGGCGTCGCTGAATAAAAAAGAATATGGACTGGACGATATTTACTACCGCTATTTTGAAGGAGGAACAAATGATGAATGAAACAACAATTCAAAATAAAACCGAAACAAAAACCGGCTGGGAGGATAAAATACAACGTTTTATCTGGTTTTTACAGGATAAATTCAAAACAATTCAGAATCCGGGAACAGAATCGGGCGTGTTCAGGGCGATGGTTTTGAAGGAAGTGAGCGACCATATTCGGAGCTGGCGGGTAATTATTTTGATTGGAATTATTGTGCTAACCAGCGTCGGTTCGCTATACACCGCACTTTCGGGCATTTCAGATGCAGCAAAACCGGGCAGCAGCGAGGATGCCTTTTTCTTTTTAAAACTGTTCACTTTGTCGGATGGCAGTCTGCCGTCGTATTTTGTGTTCATCGGATTTTTGGGACCGCTGCTGGGCATCAGTCTGGGTTTTGACGCCGTAAATTCGGAACACAGCCGCGGAACACTGAGCCGGATGCTGGCACAGCCCATTCCGCGCGACTATGTGATTAACGCAAAATTTGTTGCGGCATTACTGGTGATTTCGGTCTTGTTTTTTGTGTTGAGCTTTCTGGTGATTGGCGCCGGATTGATTGCACTCGGCATCCCTCCCACTCCCGAAGAGTTTCTGCGCATTATCTTTTTCACCCTGCTCAGCATTGTTTACGTGGCGTTGTGGCTGAATTTGTCGGTTTATTTTTCGGTGAGGTTTAAGCAACCGGCAACTTCGGCATTGGCGGGTATAGCGGTTTGGTTGTTTTTTACGGTGTTTTACCCGCTGATTGTAAACATTGTAACCAAAGTACTGGCCCCTTCTCAATATGCACCAGTACGGACCCAATATCTGTTCGAAAAATTCAAATTCGCTATTATGCAGGTGATGCCGAATGAGTTATTCAGCCAGGCAACTTCTACGTTGCTTATGCCGTCGGTGCGCAACCTTGGGCCGCTCACCATGGAACAGGTGCAGGGAGCCATTCCCGGGCCGCTTCCGCCCGGCCAGAGTCTGCTGCTGGTTTGGCCGCAGCTTACAGGCTTGATTGCACTAACCATTCTGTGTTTTATTTTAACCTACATCACTTTTATGCGCAGGGAAATCCGTTCGCGGTAAAGCCGACATTCAACTGATTGAAAACAACTTATAAAAATCAGATCAAAAAAACGGGGATTGTTTAAGCTGCTCTGCAAAAAACAATCCCCGTCGTTCATCCTGAAAAACTCAGGTTGTATTCTATTTATGCACATGCACATCCATTTGCGGGAAAGGTATGTTGAGTCCTTCTTTTGCAAAGGTTTTGTAAACTTTTTCGTGCATTTCGAAATAAATTCCCCAATAGTTTGAAGATTCTGCCCAGGCGCGAACTACCAGATCCACAGAGCTGTCGCCCAGTTCTTTTACTGCAATAAAAGGGGCGGGATCCTGTAAAATGCGCTCGTCTTCGTCAATCAGTTTTTTCAGCACCTGTTTGGCTTTATCCACATCGTCGCCATAACCAATACCAAACACAAAGTCAACGCGGCGGCGGGGTTCGGTGCTGTAGTTAATCATTGAGCCGGTTGAAAGCCCGCCATTTGGAATAATAATGGTTTTGTTGTCGGGTGTTTTCAGGATGGTATTAAAAATCTGAATTTCGTTAACCGAGCCTGAATGGCCTTGTGCTTCAATGTAATCGCCAACTTTAAACGGTTTAAAAAGCAAAATGATTACACCGCCTGCAAAATTTTGCAAAGTTCCCGAAAGGGCCATACCCACAGCCAGACCGGCAGCACCCAAAATGGCAATAAATGAGGTCATCTGAACTCCAATCATTCCAACCACGCTAATCAGGAGTAATGTCTTCAGGAGAATTCCGATCATGCTGTTTAAAAAACCCCGAAGTGAAGGTTCCATTTCCTTTTTTTCAAAATTTTTTCTCAGGCTTTTCTGAATAATGCTGATTATCCACCATCCAATTATGAGGGTGATTATTGCCCCAACAAGCCGGGGACCAAAGGTTAATACCACATCATAAAATTTTTCCCAGAGTGTATTTACTGAATCCATATTAATAAAATTTATTGTTAATCTTTGAAAGATATAATAATTGATTAAATAAAAAAAGAGAGCAAATAAAATTTGCCCTCTTCTCATTTAACAATTAATAATCACCCAAAAAAACTAAGCTGTTTGTTTTAAATAATTTACAGTGTCGTTTACATTTCCCAAGTTTGATAGTTCTTCGTCACGAACAGAAATATCAAAAATACCTTCAAGGTAAAATGTAAAAATTTTCCAGTCAACCGAATCAAAATTCAGATCCTTCCCGAAGGAAGCTTCGGGCTGAATATCATTCTTTTGTACCCCCGTTTTTCGCAACACACGGTAAAGGTTTCTTCTGATTTTCTTTTCTTCCATAATTTGTATTAAAAATTACCCTTACAGTACTTTCGTTTAAAAAAACCGAATAAACGAATTTACGGGTCAAATATATGAAGTTTCTTTAAATATCAAATTTCATTTAACACATATTAACGCAAGGGTTACATTCAATTAATTCATATTCAAAAATATAAGGGATGAAAAGCGGTATTAAATTTAGGTATCTGTTTTTAAAAGGCTGAAAACCTGCAAGTCGAAGTATTGGTTGTTGCAGCGCTCTCTCTGCCGTTCTATGCCTTCGTATTGAAAGCCAAGGCGTAAAGGAATGGCTCTGCTTTTTTCGTTTCCGGTAGCCACTTTTATCTGGATGCGGTTCATTTTCAGCTGTGAATGTGATTCATATTTTCGAGGTTTTCACCTTCTTATTATATTTACGCGTTTTTTCGTTGAAATCATTTAAATACAAAACTATGAAGAATTGTGGATTCATGCTGTTTTTATTCCTTCTGGTTGCAGGTTTTTCTTGTGGAAATGCGAAGCAAACAGGTGGTGATGCTGATGCGGTGATAAAAACGCCCTATGGTGATATCAAAATAAAGCTGTATGAAAAGACCGGGGAGCACAGGAACAATTTTGAAAAACTGATCAAGGAAGGTTTTTACGATGACTTATTGTTTCACCGGGTCATTCAGAATTTTATGATTCAGGGCGGCGATCCCGATTCGAAAAATGCTGAACAGGGACAACGCCTTGGGGGTGGCTCGCTGGAATATACCCTGCCTGCCGAAATTCTACCCGAATATTATCATAAGCGGGGAGCCATTGCCGCTGCACGGCGCGGAGGACCCTCGAATCCTGAAAAGCGTTCCAGCTCATCGCAGTTTTACATTGTGCAGGGCAGAACATTTTCGGGCGGAGCACTCGATACACTCGAAATGGCTAAAAACCAGCAGTTGTTAAACGATTTGATGCGCGAACAGATTACAGCAGCTCAGGCTGAAATTGAACAATACAGAGCGAACAACGATCGTGATGGGTTTAACCGCAGAGTGGCTGAAATCAGAGAACAGGTTGACAGTCTGATTGATGCCCGAGGCCTTGGATTTAAATTTACCAATGAACAACGTGAAATTTATACAACCATTGGCGGATATCCTTCGCTCGATGGCGATTATACGGTTTTTGGCGAAGTAGTAGAAGGCATGGACGTGGTTGATAAAATTGCAGCCATGGAAACCGATTCCCATGACCGGCCGGTGCAGGATGTGAAGATGGAAATCGTTTGGTTAAAATAGCAGAATGATACGAGCTGGATTATTCCTATTGGTTTTTTCATTTGCTTTTTCGGGATTTTCTCAGTCGAAAAAAGTGCGCGTTTCAACCAACCTGGGCGATATGACATTTATGCTTTACGACGATACACCCAAACACCGCAATGCGTTTCTTGAACTGGCTCGCGAAGGCTATTACGATGGAACTTTGTTTTATCGTGTCATTCAGGATTTTCTCATTCAGGGAGGGTCCAAAAGTTCAAAAAATGCTCCTCAGGGAAAGAGAATCGGCTACGGCGATCCCGACCATACGGTGGACGATGAAATTTTGCCGCACTTTTTTCATAAAAAAGGAGCACTTTGCGCACCGCGCCAACCCGATGAAGTGAATCCATGGCAGCAATCCGATATTTCGCAGTTTTTCATTTTTGAACGATTAAAATGAGAATTTTTGTCCTTACTTTTCTTTTTTCGGTGATCCTTATTTCCTGCAAAAACAGGGAAAAGAGGGAAGAAAAAACCGGTGAGGAGCCACAAAAGCAGGAATCCAGGGCTGAAGTTAAGGAACCCGGCTGGGAAAAAATTTTGGCGGCTGTTGTTTCATTTGATTCTTTTGACGGAAACCGGATTCTGGAATCGGGTCAGGGATTTTTTGTAACCGAAGACATTATTGCCACGCGGTATTCGCTTGTAAGCCAAGCCAGCAATATTGTGTTTTCACCGCTCGACACCGATAAAAAATACAGGTGCAATACGTATATTGCTGTGGATCGCATCAACGACATTATTTTGCTGAAAGTGGACAGTGTGAATCGCAATCCGGTGGAACTTTATCTGGGAACAGCGCCCAATACAGCCAAAACCATGTACATTTCTGCCTCGCCGGGGAAAACCGTGCAGTTATTTACCGGACAATTGCTCAACCAAACCACTGTTCAGGGCTCGAGGCTTTACCGCATTACCAACCGCATCCGCAACACCAACTTCGGTGCGCCAGTGTTTGTGTCGAACCAGAAAGCCATTGGAATTGCTTTTTCCGATGTTGTGAGTTACGAAATGCAGAGTTTTGCTATTCCGTCCGAATACATTTCCCGTTTGCTGGAAAAGCAAAATGAACTGCCTAAATCGCTGGAATCGCTGCGTTCTGCTGCCAGCGAAGCGGTATCGGCTGAAAACCGAAGAATTAAAGGGCTGGTGCTGGAAACTGATATGGGCAACATCACCATCCGGTTATTTAACGAAACGCCCGAATACCGCGATAACTTCATTAAACTGGTAAAAGAGAATTATTACGACAGCCTGCTCATTCACCGCGTGATTTCCAATTTTGGCATTCAAACCGGCGCTGCCGATACGCGTTATGCCGAAAAAGGCGATTTAGTGGGTTGGAAGGGTCCGGGTTATACTTTACCTGCCCATATTGTTCCCGGACTTTTCCACAAACGGGGAATGATTGGTTCGCCCCGGAAACCCGACACCCAAAACCAGCGCCGGCGGGCCGATGGATCGCAGTTTTACATTGTTACCGGCCGCATATATTTCGATAAAGAGTTGGATGATATTGAAGAAGAAAACGGCTACAAGTTTACAGCCGAACAACGGCGGGTTTACAAAACCATTGGCGGAGCACCCCACCTCGACGGTACTTACACCATTTTTGGCGAAGTGATTTCAGGATTGGAAGTGGCAGACCAGATTGTTCAGGTGGAAACCGACCGGCAATGGCGGCCTTTGGAGGATATCAGACTGAAAAAAATAAGGATAATCAATTAAATCCTTAACTTTATAAGAAAATTTTGGAAGAAAAGGTTAAATATTGGATTGAGTTGTCTGATTACGATTTTGTTACGGCAAAAGCGATGCTTGACACAAAGAGATACTTATATGTTGGATTCATGTGTCATCAAACCGTCGAAAAATTATTAAAAGCCTATTACACCAAAACAAAAAATGAAACTCCGCCATTCGCACACAGCCTTTTATACCTTTCAAAAAAATCAGGAATAATGGATTTATTGACTGAGGAATTAAAAGACACACTCGATGTTCTTGAACCTCTTAACATTGAATCACGTTACCCAACATATAAAGAAAGGCTTTTTAAAAGTTTGACTCAGGAAAGATGTTTCGAAATTATATCTAAAACAGATTTATTCAGACAATGGATAAAAAAGATGTTATAAACAAATTAATTCAGTATAAAGCACTGTTGTCCAGCTATTTTGAATTGGAAAAGCTAATACTTTTTGGTTCCTTTGCAAAAGGCACAAATTCAGATGACAGTGATATTGATGTAGCTATCGTTGTAAAAAAACTCGACGAGGATTACTTTACAGACACTCCATTGTTTTGGAAATTACGCAGACAAATTGACGAGCGGATAGAACCAGTTATTTTTGAAAAAGGAAAAGATGAAAGCGGATTCCTTTCGGAAATTATGAATTCCGGTATTGAAATTTAGAATATTTCCGCAACTTCCATCCCGTCCTTCAACCAGAAAGTTTTCAAACCTGCTTTCTCAGCACCTGAAATGTTTTTTTCCAAATCATCTACAAAAAGTGTTTCAACTGGAACGATTCCGGAAAGTTCAACCACTTTCTGATAAGATGCCAAATCGGGTTTGCGTTCGTGGATTTCGTGCGAGTAAAAATCTTTCACAAAAAGGGAAGGAAATTCGATTCCTTGCATAAGACGAAATTCCCGGTGCAGACGCCCGATGTGGATGGCATTTGTATTGCTGAACAAATACACATCGTAATTTTTGGCAAGCGTTTTTAACATTTCCACTCGCTTTGCCGGAATATCGTGTATCATGGCACACCAGGCATCGTCAATTTGCTGATCGGTAACCTCCGGGTTTTTCAAAATCTTACGAACTTGTTTTCTGAACGCTTCAGGTGTCGCTTTTCCCACTTCCAACTCATAAAAAACAGGATCGGCATAAGCCTGTTGCCGGTTGACCACTTCCGAATTCAAACCGAGTTTTCTGAATGCCTGAATTGACGCATCAAAATCGAGGTTCAGCAAAACACCTCCCAGATCGAATACAATGTTTTTGATATTTGTGAGATTTGGCTTCATCTTTTTATTTTAAGCCAACGAATATAAATATTATTTTTGCTTTTATTTCCATGCGAATCAACGGTAAACCATATCATACCATTTGGCTGAGCGAAAAAAATTCATCAGTTGTGCAGGTTATTGACCAGCGAAAACTGCCTTTTGTTTTCGAAATCCTCGATTTAAAAACGCCTGAAGATTGTTTCCATGCCATTCGCGACATGGCCGTCCGCGGAGCGCCGCTCATCGGGGTAACTGCTGCTTACGGAATGTACCTGGCATTGCTTTGTTATAAAGGTGAAGATCTGAAAAACCATCTTCATGAAAGGGCTGAATATTTGAAATCATCCCGTCCAACAGCAGTGAACCTGGCTTATGCCGTGGATGTGATGCTGGATTTAATGCCCGGAAATCTTGCCAATTCGTACCTAAAGGAAATTTCGCTGGCCAAAGTTGAAGAACTGAAAACCCGTGAAATCTGTTTCAGCGAGAAAATCGGGGAATTCGGACTGGAAATCATCGAGAAAATTTATCACCAAAAGAAAAAACCTGTAAATATTTTAACACACTGCAATGCCGGCTGGCTGGCCTGCATCGACTGGGGAACAGCAACGGCGCCCATTTACAAAGCACACCTCAAAGGAATTCCGGTGCATGTGTGGGTGGACGAAACCCGGCCCCGCAACCAGGGCGCCCGGTTAACGGCTTATGAACTTGGACAGGAAGGTGTTTCGCATACCGTAATTGCCGACAATACCGGTGGCCACCTGATGCAGCACGGTATGGTCGATTTGGTGATTGTGGGCAGCGACCGCACTACTTTTACCGGCGATGTGGCCAATAAAATAGGTACATACCTGAAAGCGCTGGCTGCGAAAGATAACGGTGTCCCGTTTTATGTGGCCTTGCCTTCTTCCACTTTCGACTGGCAAATGGAAGATGGAATTGCTGAAATTCCCATCGAAGAGAGAAATCCCAATGAAGTGGCCCAAATTGAGGGCTGGAACGGAAACACCATTCAACAGGTGAGGTTGATTCCCGAAAACAGCCCGGCTGTCAATTATGGTTTCGATGTTACACCCGCAAGGTTGGTAACCGGTTTGATTACCGAACGGGGTATTTGCAAAGCAAACAGGGAAAGCATTTTAGCGCTTTTCCCTGAAATCAGAAATACCAAAGCTCAGTTATCAAAAAACAAATAAACATTGTACATGAAAATAGCTATCATTGGCGGTTCGGGCCTCGAAAACCCCGACATACTTAAAAATGTGGAAGAGAAAAAAGTGGAAACTCCTTTTGGAAATCCTTCCTCATCGCTTAAAATCGGTCAAATTGAAGGAATTGACGTGGCCATTCTTTCCCGCCATGGCAGGAATCACGAAATACCTCCTTCGCAGGTAAACAACCAGGCCAATATTTGGGCCATTCGCGAGTTGGGATGCACCCATATTCTGGCTACCACAGCCTGCGGCAGTTTGCGGGAGGAAATCAGGAGGGGCGATTTGGTTATCCTCGATCAGTTTATCGATTTTACCCGCCACCGCGAAGTTACTTTTCATGAAAAATTTGAGGATGGCAATCTGATGCACAGCCCAATGGCTGATCCTTTCGATTCAGGGTTGAGACAAAGGCTGATTGATACCGCCGGAAGATTGACCCTTCCGTTTCACCCCCGGGGGACGGTAATTACTATTGAAGGGCCACGTTTTTCAACCCGTGCCGAATCGAACATGTTCCGGCTTTGGGGCGCCGATGTGATCAACATGTCAGTTGCACCCGAATGTATTCTAGCCAACGAACTGCAAATCCCTTATGCAGCCATTGCCCTTAGCACCGACTACGACTGTTGGAAAACCGACGAAGAGCCGGTTACCTGGGAAGAAGTGCTGAAAGTCTTCAGCCAGAATGTAAAAAATGTAATTCTTCTTTTACAGCAAACCATTGCTGGATTCCAATAATTTTGCCGCATCGTGCTGAACGACATATCGGATTAAAATAATTTGGCATACTCTTTGATAAAATAATTTCTGTTGTCTTAAAGCCAGAAAAACAGAAATGTAAGACCGTTCAGTTAGTACTATATAAATTCAGCCATCAAGCTTCGTTGGCGTTTTAATTCCCGGCGGCATCTTAAAAAAGATGCCGCTTTTTTATATGAATCATTATCTTTGCACCTTCATTTAAAAGTTGAATCGCCATGTTGGATAAAATCAGTGCATTGCACCAGGAAATTGAGCAGGCAACTGCTTCGTCGATGGACGAGGTGGAAGCGTTGCGCATTAAATACATCAGTAAAAAAGGAAGCGTAAACCAGCTTTTTGCCGATTTTAAAAATGTACCAAACGAAGAGAAAAAAGCAGTTGGTAAAGCACTGAATGACTTAAAAAACTTTGCCCTGGAAAAAATCAACAGCTTGCGCGATTCCTTCGAGTCAGCCGGTTCTGAAAATACCGGCACAGACCTTACCCGCCCCGGCGAACCGTTAAAACTGGGAACCCGGCATCCGCTTTCGCTGGTGAAAAATGAAATCATCAATATATTTGGCAGGCTTGGTTTTACCGTAGCTGAAGGCCCTGAAATTGAAGACGACTGGCACGTGTTTTCAGCGTTGAATTTCCCGCCTGAGCATCCGGCCCGCGATATGCAGGATACTTTTTTCATTGAGAAGGACCCCGACGTTTTGCTGCGAACCCATACATCAAGCGTGCAAATTCGCGTGATGGAACACACCCAGCCGCCCATTCGTGCCATTTTCCCCGGAAGGGTTTTTCGCAACGAAGCCATTTCGGCACGGTCGCACTGCATTTTCCACCAGGTGGAAGGTTTGTATGTGGACGAAAATGTATCGTTTGCCGACCTGAAACAAACGCTTCTTTATTTTGCCAAAGAGTTGTTTGGAGAAGAAACACAAATCAGGCTGCGCCCCAGCTATTTCCCGTTTACCGAACCCAGCGCCGAAATGGATGTAAGTTGCTCCATTTGCGGAGGTAAAGGTTGCAATGTGTGCAAATACACCGGCTGGCTCGAAATTCTGGGTTGCGGCATGGTTGATCCCAACGTTCTTGAAGCCTGCAACATCGACAGTCAAAAATATACCGGGTTCGCTTTCGGTATGGGCATCGAGCGCATTGCCATGCTGCGTTACGGCATCAAAGACATCCGCCACTTTTTCGAAAATGACATTCGTTTCTTAAAACAGTTTGAATCCGCCATCTGATTTTTACCCCCCAAACAGCCTCATTAACCTTCAATTTTTTGTTGTTCGTCGTTTTATGGTATTCAATGCGTAACCTCCGCATTCCAGTATGAGTCTTAATACCAAACAATGTAAATAAAAACAATTGAGTCATGAAAACAAAAAATTTGGTATTAACAGCACTGGCAGTATTCGTTACAGCAACAGTATTTGCCACCCATCTTCCCGCAATGAACGTAATTCCGGTAAATGACGGAAAAGCCCTGGTCGCTTTTGAAGCCATTTCGCCGGATGCATTTGAAATTTCAGTGAAAAACAAAAGGGGTGAAACGCTCTATTACAAAAAGTCGGATGTTCCGGCACAAACTTACCGCACACTTTTCGATCTTCACGACCTGGAGGATGGAGTGTATGAGGTTTGTCTGAAATCGGGCCATACTATTTTGGTGCGTCAGGTTACTGTTTCTGCTCATTCACCACTGAAGGTGAGTGAACAATTCAGGATGTTTTCTCCGACATGCAGTTTCGAAGACAACCTCTTGAAATTTTCTTACCTGAACAATACACAACACAATGTTTTTTTGAATGTCTATCAGAATGGGGCTCACATTGCCGGGAAAAAGCTGGGCAAAGAGCTATGCATTCAAAAGGTAATCGATTTCTCGAAGTTGGAAGAAGGAGATTATCAGGTAGTTGTAACCTGTGGAACCCAGGAATACACCTATGCAATCAAAAAATAGAAAATAGAACACTTGTGAGTTTGAGAGGCATCGGAAACGGTGCCTCTCTTTTTTGGCTCCTCCCGTAACATTTTGTTCAAAACCACTACCTATTCAACTATATTTGACAGGCAATAAAATAAATTTGAGTTTGTTTAAACTATTTAAATGGGTGAAAGTCCAAAACAAGTGTTTAACCAATTAGAAGTGAAAAGCTGTGCATATAAAAATTGAAAATCTGAACAAGGTTTACCGCGGTGGGGAATATGCCCTAAAGAACTTAAACCTGGAGATTCCCAACGGTATGTTTGGATTACTGGGTCCCAATGGTGCCGGAAAATCGACCCTGATGCGTATTTTGGTTACCCTGATGAAGCCAACCAGCGGCAGGGTAACGGTAAATGAATACGATTTGGCCAAAAACCGGCGCCAGATTAGAGCCATGCTGGGTTACCTGCCTCAGGATTTCAGCTTTTTTTCTAAATTGAAAACTTATGAGTTTTTGGATTACACGGCCAGACTGGCTGGTATGAAAAACAGCGCTGCCCGTAAAACTGCAGTCGATCAAATGCTCGAGGAAGTTGGTTTGTACGAGGCCCGCGACCGCAACGCCAACAAGCTTTCCGGCGGTATGAAAAGGCGGCTTGGAATTGCACAGGCACTGATAAACGATCCGAAAATTATAATTGTGGATGAACCTACTACAGGCCTCGATCCCGAAGAGCGCATCCGGTTCCGTAATTTGTTGTCGAACCTAAGCACACGCGATGTCATCATTATCCTTTCCACACACATTGTAGGCGATATTTCGAGTACGTGCCACAACATGGCCTTGCTGAGCAAAGGCGAGCTGGCTTTTACAGGTTCTCCCGAGCAGCTTGTTAAAGAAGCAGAGGGAAATGTTTGGTTGATTCAGGCTACCGAGGCCGAATATCTGGAAATCAACGAGAAATACCCGGTAATTTCTACCATTCCCACCGAAGGAGGCTGGGAGGTACAGGTGGTTTCTCCCGAAATAAACGGGTATTTCGGAAAACAGATTGAACCCAACCTGGAACACGCATACGTTCATTTCATGGAGAATAATCTGAATCAATGGTCAAACTCTTAACTTTTAAAGCCGAATCAAAATGATTTCATTGCATAACATTTTATCTATTGCCAAATATGAACGAACTACACTGTTAAGGAGTTGGTTCTTTCGCATTTTCGGTGTACTGTCGCTGGTGGTTTTGTTCGCCATGAATTTTGGGATGATCATCGAAGGTGGGGGTGAACAGGGCTGGGCAATCCGGAGTATTCCGGCGGCTATTCCCTATTTCAACCTGCTTCTTTTAAATGTGGCACAGGCCATTATTTCGGTATTTCTGGCTTCCGATTTTTTAAAAAGAGATAAAAAACTCGACACCACCGAGGTAATCTACATGCGGTCGATGACCAACGGCGAATACGTTATTGGAAAAACCTGGGGAAACTTGCAGGTATTTCTGGTGTTGAATGTGGCTGTTGTTGCTATGGCGCTCATTTTTAATATTTTGTCTCAGGAAACAACCATCAATTGGCCTGCCTATATCATTTATCTGCTGCTCATCAGTGTCCCTACATTGGTTTTTATAATGGGGCTTTCCTTTTTTCTGATGAGCGTGATTCGGAACCAGGCCATAACCTTTGTGGTTATTTTGGGTTATATTGGAATTACCCTTTTTCTGCTGGAAGACACCTGGTATTTTATTTTCGATTACATGGCTTTTAGCATTCCAATGCTTATTTCGGACATTACCGGTATGGGAAATTTCGACCGGGTTTTGATGCACCGCGGCATCTACTTATCGCTGGGAATAAGCTTTATATTTTTAACCATTTACCTGTTGAAGCGGCTGCCGCAGTCAGATTCCATGACTGTTTTTTCTCTCGTTTTTGCCATTCTGTTTTTCGCCACCGGCAGTTATCTGGGATATCAGCACATTAGCAGTTTCAAAAACAATGAAAAACTGCGAAAAGAAACTATTGCTCTAAACAATACCTACGTAAAAGAAATTTTGCCCTCAACTAAAAGTCATTCCATTTTACTTGAACACAAGGATAAAACCATAGCAGCAGTTTCGCAACTTGCATTGCTGAACGACAATGAGGAAACGCTTCAGAATCTTGTTTTTAGCTTAAACCGGGGGCTCGAAGTGAAAAGCCTGAAAATTAACGGACAGGAAAAACCGTTTGTCCGGAATAATCATCTGGTGCTGGTAACCGAAGGATTTTCTTTTGCCCCGGGAGAACAAATCAATGTTGAAATGGAATATGCCGGCACCATTGACGAAACGTTGGCCTACCTCGATATTTCTGAAGAAGAAAGACGCGAAAAGTATGGGAAATTTGTTCTGAATGTGGATAAACGGTATGCTTTTTTAACGCCTGAATATGTTTTGCTGACACCCGAAATCAACTGGTATCCCAAAACAGGCGTTACTTACAGTACCGATGATGTGAGGTGGAGTCACTCTGAATTTGTCGATTTCAGCCTTGAAGTAAAAACAACGCAGAGGCTAAAAGCAGTTTCGCAAGGGGAAATAACCGAACTGTCTGCCGGACATTTCAGGTTCAGCCCCAACAGTCCGCTCACCCAAATTTCTCTGGCCATAGGTAAGTATGAAAAGAAAAATATTGTAAGCGACAGCCTCGAGTATGGAATATGGCACATTGCCGGGCACGATTTTTTCACCGATGCTTTTTCTGAAATTCAGGATACGATTGCCCAGGTAATCAATGAAAGGCTGGGCGACTTTGAACGGAGCTACAACCTGGAATATGCTTTTAACCGTCTTTTTCTGGTTGAGGTGCCGGCGCAGTTCAAAACTTATGAGCGCATTTGGTCGAGTCGCCAGGAGTATGTGCAGCCCGAGCAGATACTGGTGCCTGAAAAAGGGTACATGCTGCGCGAAGCCGACCTTGAAGGTTCAAAAAAGAGGATGGAGCGCTGGGGTCGCAGAGGACAGGGGAACATGACCGCCCAGGACATGGAGATCAGGGTGCTTTTCGATTTTCTGGGATTATTCACACGCGAAACGGGAGCTAATTTCAGGGGCGGACCGGGAAGCTTTAGTGTGGAAGAAACAGCCAATCCCTATTTTATTTTTCCCATGTTTTATAATTTTCAAAACAATATTCTTTCAGATGAATGGCCCATTACCAACCGTATTTTTGAAGCTTACCTGAGAAGCCAGTCAACTGACATGAGGGGAATGTGGATGCGCGATATGCAGGGAATGAGCGAAGATGAAATGGCAAATATTGCCCTGCAGGACAGCACGTTTGAAGAAATACTGAGCGATCCGAAACAAAAGAGAATCATCGATAATGTGATAAAATTAAAGGGAGAAGTTCTGTTCTCTATGATCCAATATAAGGCAGGCCAGGAAGAGTTTGAAGATTTTCTGCGCGATATTTTGCAGGAGTGCCGGTTCAAAAACATTCCCTTCGGGCAATTTGTGGACCGCATAAAAGAGGAATTTGACGTTGATCTTATTCCGATAATGGATGACTGGTTTGCAGCAAATGAACTGCCAGGCTATTTGTTTTCAACCATACAGGCCGTGAGGGTGAAAACCGGCGATCGCATGCGTGCTAAAGTTTCGCTAAAAATCACCAACTTTTCAGAAGTGGACGGGATTGTAAAATTTTCCTTCAGGCTGGGTGGAGGCGGTGGACCTGGAATGGGATTTGGACGTGGCCCCAGTGCCGACGATATGATTCACCGGCTCGTGTATCTTGAAGGAGGTCAGACCAAAGATGTAAGTTTTATGCTCGATGCCGACCCGCGAATGGTGATAATTAATACCATGACCTCTCAAAATATCCCACAGCAAATAATGCAGAGATTCAGCAACATTGATGAAGACCCCAGGGCTGTGCCGTTTGAGGGCGAAGTGATTTCAGACATTCCCGTTTTAAAACAACAGCCGGGAGAAATTATCGTTGACAATGAAGACCCGGAGTTTGAAGTAACCGTGACCGACGACATCAGTCTGTTGGAAAAATGGCTGGCAAAAGAAATCACCGGGGCCCAGAAATACTCGGGCATGAACTACTGGAGACCGCCGGTAAACTGGACCGCCATTACCAACTCCGATTTTTACGGACAATATATCCGCTCGGGTTATTACATTAAATCGGGCGATGGC
>Ga0209614_1000918_pt1 | contig 24225 bp, 21 predicted proteins | sample BlaSprsedimmetaG_FD_185484 | JGI IMG/M metagenome (GOLD analysis project Ga0209614, IMG submission 185484) | Hot spring sediment bacterial and archeal communities from California, USA to study Microbial Dark Matter (Phase II) - Blank Spring... ... | reverse complement strand
TAGCGGGGAAACAAAGGATCAGGTTAAAAGAGCGGTTAAGAGAACCCCGGGTTGATAAGAGCGGGTTAGGAAGTACGAGTGAAAGGAAACCAAAATGTGTGAATAGACAGGTTTTCCGGTGTCTGTTCCCCCTAGTGTTGGTTCATAGGTTATCCAGAAAGCATAACACGTCGTCATTCTGACAATGCTCCTTGTGAGAATCCCTGTCCAAAAACCGCTGTTAGCTTAGGTTCAAGAATCCGCCGAACGCTGCTGAAAACCACGTTGTCCGTCAACGGTCCACCCCACCCCGCCCGCCAAGAATACTGGTTCTTCGTTCCGACGCTACGTGTCCAGGTTCTTGGTTAAGAACGCGAGATAAGTAGAGAGAGCGAGAAGACGAGAGTTTATAACGTTGTTCGTTATCGAGAACGAAGAACAGATCCTCGCTCTGGAACGAACAACTTCTCCTCGGCGAATGGAGAACCGCTCAACGGTGAACCAGTTTCTCTTGCTCTTTCCAACCCCCTACCTCGGTCGCATCTTCGCTTTCCTTACTTCTTATTTCGTAACTGTTGTGTTATAAATGAAATAGTACGTAGTCGAAATTATAGGAGTAGAGATGAAGCGAGTCAATATTCTGAATGAAAGCATGATGAGCGCCCTTCTTAAACTCGCCTGGCCGGCAATCTTCTTACTGATCTCCATAGGGGGTGGGCTTGCAGTAGCGGGATTGGCTCTCGTCTCTCAGAATCTTGGGGCAGAAAGAAAGGAAGAGGCTTCTCATGTAGCCGGACAAGTCATTTCCATAAGCTTCTCCGTTGCTGTGGTTCTCGGTCTTCTCGGTGCGATCTTTTCCGAGGCCGTCTTAAAGCTTCTCAGTATTCCGCCAGAACTCCTTTCAGTAACCAATACATATATGAGAACGATCTTTCTAGGAGCTCCCTTCACATTTACGATGTTCACTTTCAACTCGCTCTTCACCGCTATCGGGGATACAAAGACGCCGATGTACTTGATGAGTTTCTCTGTGACAGTGAATGCACTTATCGATCCTCTCTTAATATTTGGTATAGGCTTTCCTAGACTGGAGGTCTTCGGTGCAGCTCTTGCAACTGTGATATCAAGAGGATTTGTTGTAATAATTGCGACAGTCATTCTATTCAAGGGAAAGAGAGGATTTAAAGTTAATTTTAGAGATCTTAGGCCGAAGTGGAAGACGCTTACCCGCGTTTTGAGGATAGGCATCCCTTCTTCTGCCGGACAGTCTATAACGGCTCTCGCATTTCTCATAATAACTTCGATGGTTGCCGGCTTCGGTCCGGTGGCTACCGCTGCCCTGGGTGTAGGGAACAGAATAACTTCACTTGCAACGATGTTCTCTTTCGGTCTTTCCCAGGCAACGTCATCGATGGTTGGGCAGTATCTTGGCGCCGGAAGAAAGAGTGATGCTTATTCAGTTGTATGGAAGGCGACCGGAATAAACGTATTGGTTGTTGGAGTGATCTGTACCGGTACGTTCTTCTTTGGGAAGGAAGTGACGGCGTTTTTTATCAATGATCCTCTCGTCTTGATTGAAGGAGAGAAGTACTTCAGAATAGTCTCCTTTTCGATACCGGTTTTTGCGAGTTACAACATTTTCGACATGGCTTTAAGAGGTTCGGGCCACACGATACAGTCCATGATCCTCAATATCACAAGACTTTGGGGGGATTCGTCTTCCTCTGATATACTTTTTTGGTCTTTCCATGGGAACCACAGGAATCTGGTACGCGATGCTCGTAAGCAACCTTGTGATTTCCTCTGCGGCGGCCGTGGTTATCTTCATGAAGCGTTGGCTGAAACCGGTTATTTAGTTTAGATTATGTCAAGTCCAATATGAGGTGATTACCACCGTTTACAGACGATGTCTTCGATATGTTACCAAAATTCTCTTCATTGTTTCACTTCTTAATATTTCCTTATTGTCATTAGTGGTACTATTCGAACAACACGCAAAAGCTCGAATTTTTTCATTCTGGCTAGTTAATTGTACTCTCGGAGGAATAATTAGCTTAGAACACCTATTTTTGCACTTGCTTAGCTTTTAATGAATGTGCATCAAATAATGGGTTAGTCTCATTCACTTGTAACCACTTCAGGAGGAGGTAGAAGTATGAGAAAACTCTTTGTTATTCTCTTAGTTGTCTTTCTTTCCGTATCAGCGCTTGCTTCAATCAAGGTAGGTGCGATTCTTCCGATGACTGGGGGAGTCGCCGCGTTTGGCCAGATGATCTGGCAGGGAGTAGAACTTGCAAACGAGCTGTTCCCGGAGGTTCTTGGGGAGAAAATTGAAATCGTCTTACTCGACAACAACTCAGACAAGGTTCAAGCCGTAAACACTGCCCGTCGTGCCATCGAGCAAGAGGGGGTTGTTGCGATTATCGGGCAGGTAATTAGCTCGAATACGATAGCGGGAGGGACGGTCGCGGAAGAGAACGGAGTAGCTATGGTCTCGCCAAGTTCAACAAATCCACTTGTAACTCAGGACAAAAAATACGTTTCCCGTGTCTGCTTCAGCGATCCTTTCCAGGGAGTCGCCGCTGCATTGTTGGCATTCAACAACATGGGTGCGGAAAATGTTGCCGTCTTTGTAGACGTTGAGCAGGATTATGCCGTCGGATTTGCAAATTACTTCAAAGAGACGGCTCTTGAACTCGGGGGAAGCGTTTTCTATGAGTATTACAAATCGGGAGATCAGGATTTCACCGCGCAGGTCTCTGACGCTATTTCCAAAGGAGCCGGCGCCTTCTTCATTCCCGGATACTATCAGGAGATCGCACTCATAGCTATCCAGGCCAGACAGTTGGGTTTCTACGATCCAATAATTGCAGGTGACGGAGCAGCAGTTCCCGAAACTATTGAAATCGGTGGAGACGCTGTGAACGGATTGTACTTCACAACTCACTATGATGCAGGAAGTCCTGCGTTGACAGAGAATGCAAAGCTCTTTGTGCAAGCCTACACTGCCAAGTACGGTGAAGCGCCGGGAACATTCACCGCCCTCGGGTTTGACACATATCTGGTCGTCAGGGACGCAATAGAACGTGCGGGGAGCACAGATCGAGAAGCGATAGCTAAGGCAGTAAGAGAGACAAAGGATTTTCCTGCCGTGACGGGGATAATCACAATCGATGAAAACGGTGATGCGATTAAATCTGTTGCGATTGTAAAGATTGAAAACGGTAAGTTCGTCTACGATACAACGATCAATCCGTAAAGAAGACGGGGCTCGAATGAGCCCCGTCCTCCCCTTTATTCTCTAAATCGGCCGGAGGTGTGAGCTTGGACCCTAAGACTCTCCTACAGAATTTCATTAATGGTCTTAGCCTTGGTTCCCTATATGCTCTGATTGCGATAGGTTATACGATGGTTTACGGGATTCTAAGACTGATAAATTTCGCTCATGGCGACATCTTCATGATGGCCGTTTACTTCGCTCTCTTCTTTGTGACACTTGCTCAGCTTCCGTGGTATCTGGCGGCAATTTTTGCCATAGCTTGCGCTGCTTTGCTTGGATTTACAGTTGACAGGATTGCTTACAAGCCAATAAGAAGTGCCCCGAGAATATCTGCGCTTATAACGGCTATCGGTGTCTCTTTCTTTCTTGAAAGCCTTGCGGTAGTTGTATTCTCCGGTATTCCGAGATCTTTCCGCACGGTTTTTCCCCAATCGCTAAACGAAATGATTATCATAGGCGGCGAGATGGAGGTAAAGTATGGCAGAGAGGTAATAATCGGAGGTATAAGATTTCCCGTAATCTCTCTCATAACACTTATCGTTGCTGCAATCGCGCTTGTCTTTTTGTGGTGGTTTATTTTCAAGACCAAGGTCGGAATGGCGATGAGGGCAGTTTCTCTTGATATTCAAACAACATCGCTTATGGGAGTGAATGTCGATCGTGTGATTGGAATGACATTTGCTCTGGGTTCGGCACTTGCAGCTATTGGTGGTATACTTTGGGCTATCAGGTATCCGCAGGTATGGCCTTACATGGGTTTTATACCTGGAATGAAAGCCTTTGTTGCCGCTGTCTTTGGTGGGATAGGATCTGTACCTGGAGCAGTACTCGGAGGTCTGATACTTGGGATCACCGAAGTGATGATGGTCGGGATAATGCCGAGCGCAGCGGGTTACAGAGATGCCTTTGCGTTCTTTATTTTGATAATAATTCTCTCACTTAAACCTTCCGGTTTACTGGGTAAACAGGAAGCAGTGAAGGTGTGATTTGATGAAGCAACGGACGAAGACTTCACTGACGTTGATCGCACTTCCTTTGATTGCGCTTCTTCTTTTTTTATCTCAAGAACTGTTGAACAGCTACTATTCGAGAATAATTACACTTATTGGGGTCTACGGAATAATGGCTGTCAGTCTCACGCTCGTAAACGGCATATCTGGAGTCTTTTCACTGGGACATGCCGGATTCATAGCTCTAGGTGCATACACTTCAGCGCTACTGACGCTATCTCCCAAGCAGAAGGAGATGACGTTCCTCATCGAGAAGCTGATTTGGCCTCTTAATTCGATTCAAATTCCCTTTTTCTGGGCGACTTTAATTGCTGGGCTGGTTGCGGCGACATTCGCTTTCTTGATTGGATGGCCGTCACTGAGATTGACGGGTGATTACTTCGCAATTGCGACACTCGGCTTTTCAGAGATAATTAGAATTTTTGCTTTGAATCTCAATTCGATAACTAACGGAGCCCTCGGGCTAAAGGCACTACCAGATCACACAAATGTGTGGTGGGCTTGGGGCTGGTTGCTGGTTACTGTTGCCTGTGTAATGAGCCTTTCTTACAGTTCTTTTGGCAGGGCACTGAGGGCGATAAGAGAAGATAGAGTTGCAGCTCAGGCAATGGGAATAAACGTCTTTAAGCACCAGCTAATGGCCTTTGTGGTAGGCGGTTTCTTTGCAGGCATTTCTGGTTCTCTGTACGGACACTGGCTCAGTACAATCGATCCAAGGACAAACACTTTTGGGATTCTTCTCACATTCAACGTACTTATCATGATAGTGCTGGGTGGTTTGGGAAGTATAACGGGAGCGATTATCGGGGGTGCGCTATTTGCATTCTTGAGTGAGTGGCTGAGATTCCTCGAAGGTCCTATGAATCTATTTGGCTTCAAAATCATGGGGATGAGTGGAATGAGAATGCTTGTTTTCTCAGGCCTCTTTGTAATAATTATGATCTTCTGGCCCAGAGGGTTGATGGGGAGGAAAGAGTTCTCCTGGGAAGGTCTTGTATCTCTTTTCAGAAGGGGAGATAAGAGATGAGCCTATTAACGCTGGACAATACGACGATGAAGTTTGGAGGGCTAACAGCAGTGGAAGAAGTTAGCCTGCGTGTAGAGGAAGGCGAGATCTTCGGACTTATCGGTCCAAATGGAGCAGGCAAGACAACGGTTTTTAACATGGTTACTGGCCATTATACGCCAACAAATGGTCGGATACTGTTCGAAGAGAGTGAGATAACCGGCCTGCCGCCAGATAGGATAACTAGAACTGGCATTGCCAGGACCTTTCAGAATATTAGGCTCTTCAAGGATCTTACCGTTCTTGAGAACGTCATGGTTTCTCAGCATCACACGATAGCCAGCAACGGGGCAGCTTTGAGCTGGTTATTAAGGAGCGTCTCTCGGATAGGCTATGCAGAAAGGGAAAACGAAATGAAAGCCAAGGCGCTTGATCTGCTAAGTGTGTTCGGCATTGAAAAGCATTCAGATGAAAAGTCCAGCTCCCTCCCGTATGGTTCACAAAGGCTCCTTGAGATTGCAAGAGCAATGGCTACCGGTTCCGTCCTCTTGCTTCTCGACGAGCCTGCTGCCGGAATGAATCCTTCAGAAACTGCAAGTCTAGTTAAGACGATCAGGAGAATTCGAGATGATTTTGGTCTCACGATTTTGCTTATAGAACACGACATGAAACTAGTTATGGGTCTTTGTGAAAGGATAATGGTGCTAGACCATGGTAGGACAATAAGTGAAGGAGACCCTGCCTTTGTTCAAAAGGATGTGAGGGTTATCGAAGCCTATCTGGGTAGGGAGTGGGTAACCGTTGGAAAATGAAATTCTTAGCGTTGATGAACTACAGGTTTCCTATGGAGTAATCAAGGCAGTTAAAGGAATCAGCCTTTCCGTTGAAGAGGGGAGCATTGTGACAATTATAGGTTCTAATGGGGCAGGGAAGAGTACTACCTTGGGAGCTATTAGCGGATTGATTAGACCATCCGGAGGAAGCGTTTCTTTCAGAGGTATCAACATAAACAGGCTCGGAGCCGCCAGAACTGCAAGGCGAGGAATTTCTCTCGTACCTGAGGGAAGAAGGATCTTCTCCAATTTGTCCGTAAGGGAAAATCTCCTTATGGGTGCTTACAACAGGAAAGACAAATCGGAAGTAGAGGAGAATTTCGAGATGGTCTTTTCACTTTTCCCAGTCCTGAGAGAGAGACTAAGACAGTCTGGTGGAACTCTTTCGGGAGGTGAGCAGCAAATGCTCGCTATAGGGCGTAGTCTAATGGCAAATCCAGATCTTGTTATGATGGATGAGCCTTCACTTGGTTTGGCGCCGATTGTGGTCGAAGAAGTCTTTCAAGCGATTCACAAATTGAATTCGAAAGGCGTGACGATTCTACTTGTAGAACAGAACGCAGCAAAGGCGTTGGAGATATCTGAGTACGCATATGTCCTGGAAACAGGGAAAATTACCCTTGAGGGTCCTGCAAAGGAGCTTCTGGAGAGTGAAGAAGTTAGAAAAGTGTACCTGGGTATTTGAGAAATGACCTTCAGGCCCCTTCTTGTATTGCTTTTTTCTTTTTTCTTATGTGCTCCCTCAACCCCGGTTCTTCTCCCCGCAAAATTCTTTGGACATTCTCGAGATTTCTGGCTATCATAATCACTGCAACGGGTATAAGCAGAAGAGATATTTTCCATCTGTATCCGAAGATTCTGAAAAGGAAGATCATTACTGAAGAGACGGCGATAACACCTGGAGCCGCGTAGTTCGTAATAGCGATAAAAGCGAGAAGTATGACCATACAGATCAGCGCGACCTGGTAATCAAGACCTATAAGGCCACCGGCCAGTGTGGCAGTTCCCTTCCCACCCCTGAACTTCAGAAAGATGGGATACATATGACCGATCGCAGCAAAGCTGGCCGCTATGAAAAGCATTTGATATGTCCAATGAGCGGAGACTCCTTTGATTATGAGAATCGTGCCCATTCCCTTCATGAAGTCGATAGCTCCTGTGATGATACCTATCTTCCAGCCCTTGACAGCCACCATATTCGAAGCGCCCATGTTTCCAGTACCCTTCTTTCGTATATCAAACCCATAGAGAATCTTCCCAATAAGAAAGGCTGTTGGAATAGATCCTACTAGATAAGCAAAGATGGCGGAGTAAACAACTTCCATGTCAATCACGCTGCTTCTTTCGCATGAACCATGGAATAAAGGCGTTGGTCTCTTTCATGTATTCTCTAAATGCCGGATAGGCTTTATATTTTCTTTCGAGATAGGGAACGCCGGAAACAAATCTAAGCAAAACAGTGATTGTAATTGGACTGATTATTGCCCAGAAACCGCCCTCAATGGAAAGAGCGATAATGAATATTCCCCACCATTGAACGGCCTCACCGAAATAATTAGGGTGGCGCGAGTATCTCCAAAACCCCTTTTTCATTATTTCCCCTGGCTTCTTCGTCTTCACGAAATCTTTCAATTGAAGGTCTGCTATTGATTCGATTGCGAAGCCACAAATCCAGATAAGGATTCCGAGAACGTCCAGAAGTCCAAAGGGCTTCCCCGAATGGCTATTAATGAGCATTACTGAATAAGAGACAATCACCATAAAAAGGCCCTGCAACATATAGATTTGCAGGAAGGATCTAATCAATACCTTCTCTCCCCACTTCTCTCTCATCTGTACATAACGAAAATCCTCACTACGGCCCCAGTTTCTCTTGAATATATGTGTAGTCAATCTTATTCCCCAGAAGGAAACCAGTACAGTTGTTATTATCTGTCTTGAACTGAATTCGCCGTATACGAAAAGTGTAAAGAGGGCGACTACAACGAATCCGGTACCCCATCCTATGTCGACGACAGAGTTATCTTTTTTTGCGGTCCCGATTGCAAAGAATACCGACATGTAGACAAATACTACCAGGGCGTTTAGCAGAATAACATACGCCATCAATTCACCTCATTTGATCTGAACGTCTGGAGACCACGTATCTCTTTCGCAGAGAACTGAGACGCTTACTGCCCCAACTCCTGCGCTTATGCCGACGACTGGAGAGACCTCCATTATGTATTCGGGTTTCTTTCCGAGTAGCTTGGTCAGACTATCTTCGTAAGCCTTTGCAGTCTTGTGAGCATGAGCATGAGTTATGTTGTAGGAGACCACATGGCACTTCTTATTTAACTCTTCAACAAAGCCAAGTATCTTCTTCATGTTTCCGAGTTTGCTGAAGGCCTTTCCGTAAAGTTTTGAATTGCCTTCCCTATCCACAGATACTATGGGTTTCAAATTAAAGGCCTTTCCCACCAACCCAAGCACCGGACTGACTCTCCCCCCTTTACCATGTATTTCAGCGTGTTAACGCTGACGAAGATCCTTGTGTTATTCGTCAGGGCTTCAATAGTCTCAACTATTTCATCATGATCTCGTCGTTCCTCAATCATCATTGCGGCCTTAAGCACAAGGAGACCAATTGATCCTGATACGTGCCGGGAGTTGATTACGCTGATCTTCTTCCCCCTTAGTCGCTCGGCAGCCTTTATGCTGGCATTCCATGTACCGCTTAGTTTATCAGAAACATGAATTGCAATTATTGAATCATAGTGCGTTCCGAGAAAGTGATAAAGATTCTGAAGTGTGTTCATACCCGGCTGCGCTGAAACTGGGTAGTCCTCTGCAGAGTCCAGCAAAGAATAGAATTGATCGGCCTTCATCGTTATTTTGTCTAGATACTGGCTTTGACCAAAGTTGAGATACAACGGAACCATCTGGGTCTGATAATAGTCCAGTACTTCCTTCGGTAAATCGCATACTGAATCTACAACGAGAGCGATTGGATATTTCCGTTTCTGGCTAACTCTATACTGCATTTCCATGTCGTCAACCTTCTGCTGAGTCACATTTCCAATGTCTTTCAGTCTATAAAACAACTCGGCCGGGTCATTTGTATGAACATGGATTCTTACCTTGCTCTCGGTGCCGGCAACAAGAGCAGAGTCTCCGGATTCGCCAATGATTGACTTAATTCCTTCGATATTTAGATTGGTACCTTCGATTATCGCTTCAGTACAGAATCTATTGTCAATGTTTCCTTCGTCGATGTGGACGTGATTTCTTAGCTCAACATCCGGGATTATCTCATCTTCAAGATTCACACCCTTGCCGCTAAGAAAAGTCTTGGTTCCTTCAATAAATGCAACGAAGCCCTTTGCGCCTGCATCGACCACGCCGGCCTTCTTCAGTATCGCTAGTTTATCAGGGGTTTCTTCAAGCGACTTCTGAGCGACTGCGTTCGACTGAGCTATCACTTCGAGCAGCGATTTGTCGGAACCATTAATAGTATTGAGAGCATCGGCCCAGTCTTTCATAACGGTCAGCATAGTTCCTTCAACTGGAGTAACCATAGCGTCATAAGCGTAGGATATTGCTTCTTGAGCCGCTCGTGCGAAAGTCTGTCTATGCTTTCACGATTTCCTATTGCAGTACTGAGCCCATGCATATACTGGGCGAATATCGCTCCGGAATTTCCCCTCGCTCCCATCAAAGCAGCATCAGCGATTGATCTAGTCGTTTTGCCTATTGAATTGGATACATCTGTTAGCTCAAGAATATGACGCATCGTCGAAGCAAGATTTGTTCCCGTATCGCCGTCGGGAACAGGAAAGACGTTTATCTTATTCAGGTCATTCTGCACCTTTATTACGGCACTTGCACCCGAGGAAAAGGCATTGAAGAACATGGTTCCGTCAAGTGTATTCATTGATCTGGAGTCCATCGTTTCCTCCCGCTATTTGTTTTGATTATTGATATGTTAGCACAGGGAAGAGGGATTAGTCGGATGATTACAGGAGAGAACAAAAAAATCGCCCGCTAAAAGCGGGCGATCCGGTTCCTATATGGACAATCGATTACTTCGCAATTCTAACTTTTGCTGCCTGAGGACCCTTTGGACCGTCTTCAACATCGAATTCGACTCTCTGTCCTTCGTCAAGGGTCTTGAAACCGTCCATCTCAATAGCTGAGAAGTGAACGAAAACATCCCCACCGTCATCCTTAGTAATGAAACCATAACCTTTTGTTCCGTTGAACCACTTTACTGTTCCTGTCATACTTAAATGTTCCTCCTTAAAACTACCTTGCACCACTTGCAAAGCGATAGTGTCCTTTGGACAGATAGATTATAACACAGACTTTCAAATAAAATGCAAGCTGCCTGCAAGATTAATTCGATTATTTCTGAGATTATAGCTTTTCCGGCCTGGCCAATCTATGGCGATCTAGATTATTATGTTCTGCAAATGGTTTTAATTAATGTATCCAGATATTCTTTCAGCTCAAGCAGAAGGCTTCTGAATTCTCTGCACTGAGCCTCGTCCGGTTCACAATTGCCATATTTTACGGGAAGATAGATCTCTGTAAGCTCTTTAAGAAAGAGATTGGTTTCGTTCCTGGTCTGTCTGATTAGTTCGAAGGGTGTCAGATGGCGCAGATCATCAAAGTAAATGTTTCTCAGTAACTGATAACTTGAAATGATAAACGCTCTTCCCTCACAGTCATCGGGGATAATCATACTTTTCTGAATGCCTTCGGTTCTTCTTGATTCTTCAACGAGTGGTGTAGAAGATACTGTTTGCCGCTTTCCTGTAATTACGAATACAATGTAGGCAAGAAGAGATGTGAGAATCGCAATGCCAACGAGGGTCGTCCACCTGAGGATATCGTAAGCCGAAAGACCCATGCGCGGTGCCACTTCTGAATGAGCTTCTTCGTCTTCCTGAAGCCCAGTTTCTTGCGGAGGAGATAGAGATGCCGAGGGTTCACCAGAGATTCCGCCGGCGCCAAATACAAATTCTTCTGAAAGAGGTAAGGATCTCAGATACATGAAGCCACCAACCAGAACAAGCACAACGGAAATCAAAACCATCAAGGGAAGAACAAGGCGCCACCAGCCCCTGAACTCTTTGACAGCCTTTCTCGCTATGGACACGACAAGAACCAGAGCGATTGTGTAGAATCCGAAAGGAAAGAGGGAGTCTAATAAGCCTATCTCGGAGACTTCTTCTATCATTGAAAACTCATTAGGATCTTCGGTATTTCTTATTCCAGAGGGGAACGGAACTTCTGTAGCTGCTGAACCCACGTCTTTTATAGACATTTCTGATTGGCTTTCGTTGATGTCAACGACTGAGGACTTCATTCTTACAGATAGTAGCCCTCCCCTGTAGTTGCCCAGAGACAAAATGGCTACTAAAGGAATAATGACTCCGAGAGCCACAAAGATCTTAGGAACATTGGGTATTAAGAGTACCCGTATTAGAATAACCATAAGTGTAATGTAAGCTCCAGTATTTTGCAGTACGGGACTTGCTGAAAGAGAGATACCGACAATGAACAAACCGAAAACAGATAGATATTCCTTTCTGTCCATCGTAAGCACGATTCCCACTATTGCTCCCAGTGCTGAAAGCGACAAAGCGACACCTGTTCTCAGAACCCCAAGAAGCAGAATCATTATCGTGAAGAAGAGAATCGGTAGCAATAGATAAATGCTGCAACCAGCTTTCGTCCTTCCAAGGTAAAATAGAAATCCTACCAGCCCAGAAAGAATACCCGCAAACAGAACTCCTCCGGCTAAGAAAAGCATCGTGAAACTTACTGTGAAGACAACGCATGCATCAATTAGCGAACCCTTATCGATTCTCAAGATCGACAAGCACCTCCTGGATCGACTGGTTATCGCCGACAACTCTGACAATTATCTGCTCATCTTCAAGAAGAGCGGCTCGTCTTTTTAATCCCTCGATTGTTCTAGGAAGCATCTGATAAGAAACGGTTCGCTTTGTCCAGGGCTCTCTGGGGCTGAAAGGAATAATAATTACTACTACCCTGCTGGAATGAGATTTCGCCCTTAGGAGCTGGGGAAGAATATCCTCTCCGAGATACATAGAAATAATCACAACAGTTGTAGCCGGGTCGAATCGTTCAAGATCATCTTCAATTACCTCGGAGAGCTGTGGACCCTGATCGCTGCCTCTAGTGTCGGCGAGCAATTCGGCAAAGTCAGTCCAGTCTCTGCCGAGGCCACTCAACCTGAGAACCTCATCACCAACGATCACTAAGCCTATTCTTCCTCCTGATCCATATGTGAACCTGACTAAGCTAAGGGAAAGCTGCACGGCGATCTCTTCATAGTCAATCCTGATCTTCTCCCAAACGTCGCGAGCGAAAATCTCTCCTGAAAGATTCAGGTCGAGGTAGAGGATGGTGTTGCTGACGGCAGTGTAACCAAACTCCTTTATCATAAGCTTGCCAAGTTTCGCCGAGGCGTTCCAGTGAATCCGGTTAAGCGGTTCCCTTTCATACTCCTTTATCCCTCTAAAATCTACGGGATCTTCCATCAGCTCAAAATCGCTACGGCTACCGGGAAGCAGTTCCCTGAGTCTTAAGGGAAAGTAATCGATATTCATAATCTTTGGGAGCACAAGTATGGATTCAGGAGCAAAGTATTTGGCAGTGTGAGAGAAGAGTCTCAGAGGATCTCTTGAAATAAGAACAAGCCGAGACAAATCTTTCTTTCCACGTCTCCTGAAAGTTGTTTTCGTCTCAACTTCTCTGTCCTCGTTTGGGGACAAGACGAAGGAGCTTTCTTTCGGTACGAAGTATTCTCTATCTCCTCTAATTACCGGGAAGAGAGTTGTGCTCAGTGAGATGAAACGACTTCCTTCGACAGAATATATTATTGTGAGAGTCTCATCAGAGAAAAGCCTTTCTCTGTCAATAGAACGCGTTATGGTAATTGTTTTCAGAGTCCTTCTAGACAGGTAGTAGTAAAGCCAAACGATCGCAGAGAACAGTACAAATGTTACTGAGAAAGCATTCAAAGAGAGCAATGACCAGCAAACTGAAGCGACCGTTGCAACTATTAGCGGCCTTTTTCTGGACTTGATTTCCTCAAGATCAAGCCTTTTCATATTCTAAAGGAATTGGAATTGACTGCACTATATCCATGACGATTTCTCTATTCGTTCTTCGCATTAGTCTGGACTCCGGCCTGGCAATAATTCTGTGAGAGAGAACATCCGGTGCTACTTCTTTGACATCGTCGGGGATTGCGAAGTTCCTTCCCCTAAGACCTGCTAAAGCTCTCGCTGTTTCCATCAAGGCTATTGATCCCCTTGGACTCGCACCCAACTGAATCTCTCTGTGTTTTCTCGTCTCATTAACAATGGAAACAATGTACCCGAGTAGGGAGTCCTCAACCAGTATCTCTTTTGTCTGGTTCATGACGTCAACCAGTTCCTCCCTGCTTGAGACAGGGTTCAAGGCAGTAATAGGGTGTTCTGACGAGATTCCCTTGAGCAATCTCTTCTCAGCCTGTTCGCCGGGATACCCCATCGCAAGTGAAAGAGCAAATCTGTCCAGTTGGGCTTCAGGGAGTGGGAACGTTCCTTCGAATTCCACCGGGTTTTAAGTTGCAATAAGGAAAAATGGACTCCCCATTTTAAGAGTCCGACCTTCTACAGTTACCTGTCTCTCGGCCATAGCCTCGAGAAGGGCGGACTGTGTTCTCGGAGTCGTCCTGTTAATTTCATCCACAAGAAGAATCTGGGTGAATATCGGCCCCTTTCTGAAAGTGAACTCATGTGTCTTGAGATCCAGGATGTTCATACCGGTTACATCTCCAGGCAGGAGGTCTGGAGTGCACTGAAGTCTGTTGAAGTCGAGTCCTAGCGAGACGGCGAGACTTCTAGCCAGCATAGTCTTTCCAACGCCGGGAACATCGTTTATCAGTACATGGCCGCCGCTTAACAGGACTGCGAGGACTCTTTCGATTACCGGGTCTTTGCCCACTATCACTCTGGATATATTGTTCACGAGTTTGCTTCCAAAGTCCTTGATGGGAATCATACCTCACCTCTCGGAAAGTCCGTGGTCTGTTGAGTTTAGCACAGAAAAAACCAACTATCTAAAGATAGTATATATTCCTCCAAAAAGCGCATCTCCTAACTCAATGGAGATGCGCCTAAGATAAGACGATTCTGGGAAATGCTTTCTGTCTAAGACTACAAACCGAATCTAATCTCATTCCAAAGAGTATTGTAAATACGAAGATCCTCTCCAAGATCTCTGATCAGTTCGGTATTCTCAAGATCTTCGGCAGAATAAACGGGTCTTTCCTCAGTCAGTTCTCTTGCAGGCACATTTGGTGAAGGCAGAAGAAGGTAATCGGATACATCTGCCGCAACATCGGGCCTGAGTATGTAATTTATGAAGAGATGCGCATTCTCCAGATTAGTAGCGCCTTTTAGAATTACAAAACTGTCTATCCACAGTGTGCTTCCTTCCCAAGGAATGAAAAAATCAATATTCTTCAGCTCTTCTTCTGTAGCTTCATAGAAGATATTCTCACCGTAACCGTGCACCACCCAAAACTCTCCTGAAATTATCCCCTTTGCGAAAAGCTCGTTATCAAACTTGGCAATATTATCTTTCCATTTTAGAATAAGATTCTTTGCTTCCTCGAGTTCGTCTGGATCGGTTGAGTTTACTGAATAACCGAGGTACTTGAGGGCTGCACCGAATACTTCTCTCATATCATCAAGGAGAGTCATCATTCCCTTGAATTGCGGCAATTCGAAGATCTTCCACGATCTCGGATAGACCTCGACAAAACTCGCATTAACCGCGATTCCGGTAGTTCCCATCATGTAGGGAATACTGTACGTATTCTCAGGATCATAGTACATTTGCTCTACAATATCGGGATCTATGTTTACGAGATTTGGCACCAGAGACTTGTCTACAGGGAGCAACATATCTTCTTTGATCATGATGCTTGTGTAATCTGCAGAGGGCATTGCAAGATCGTATCCACGCGCTCCTGCCTTGAGCTTGGCGAACATCGTCTCGTTCGAATCGTAGTTGTCGTAAGTCACATTTACGCCATACTCCTGCGAAAAGGCATCAATAACCTCACTGGGAATGTAGTCCGACCAGCCGTAGATTATTAGATTTCCCTGACCGAGCGCGAGCACGGAAACGAAAAGTATGGTACCGATAATTGTCAGTTTCTTCATCAGTTGTTCCACCTCCTAGAAGATTAGCTTCCTGAATCTGCTTCCAAAGAAAGATATGAATAGAGTTCCAACAAGAAGCAGAGTCGAAAGCGCATTTATCACCGGGGAGACTCCGAACTTAATCATTGAATATATTTTCAAAGGCAAAGTAGTGGATCCAGGCCCGGCAACGAAAAACGTGATAACAAAATCATCAATGGACAACGTAAGGCTTAGCAGGAAGCCTGCCATTATCCCAGGCATAATCATAGGGACTATCACTCTTCTGAAAACTTGAGAACTCTTTGCGCCTAGATCTCGGGCGGCCTCTACAATAGAATAGTCAAAGTCTTCGAGTCTTGTCATTACTGTTACAGTAACATAGGAAACGCAGAAAGTCACGTGCGCGATAAAAATCGTAATAAGCCCCAGAGGAATACCAATGGCAACGAAAAATATAAGCATCGATACACCCATCAAGATATCGGGAATTATCAACGGTGTGTAGACCAGAACTCCCAAATAACCCTTCATTCTCGATTTGTACCAGTAGAGAGCCACTGCCGCAAAGGTTCCGATAGCTGTCGCCACCAGGGACGATGAAACAGCTATTATAACTGTGTTGAGAAAGGCTCTCCAGACATCTGCCTGTCTGAACAACTCGGAATACCACTTCAAAGTGAACCCCGTCCAAGAAACACCCTGTCTGGAGCCATTGAATGACAGTAGAACCAGAGCGATAATTGGCAGGTACAGGAAGACGAAGGCCAGAGTAGTTATGGTCAAAGAGAATCTGCGCTTACCGATTACCTTCTTCGTCTCCATCAAATCTCCTCCTCGTTCATATAACTCTCGCGAATGGTGAGCCACCTCTTGCTCTGTACTTTGTTCATTCTCATATAAACGAGGAGTCCCAGAGTAGAGATCAACAGAAATATCATCGAAATCGCGGAAGAGGAGGGCCAGTTTCTCGCCACAGTCAGCTGTTTGGCAATTAGATTTCCCAACATCGCCCCGTCAGTTCCGCCCACAAGGTCCGGGATAGCATAAGAGCCTAGAGCAGGTATGAATACCAGGATTATTCCCGCTATAATTCCTCCTTTGATGGAAGGGACAAGAACTTTCATTATCGCCTCGGTTCTCTTTGCGCCCAGATCCATGGCGGCCTCGATGAGCCTGAAGTCGAACTTTTCTATCGCGCTGTAAAGCGGTAGTATCATGTAAGGAAGATACATATAGACTATAACGAGTATCACTGATCCCGGCGTGTACATGAGCATCAAGGGGCTATCGAAACCTATCAGCTGCAAAAACGAGTTGATTACTCCGTTTCTTCCAAGAATAACCATCCATCCAAATACTCGCACAAGGAAATTCGTCCAGAAAGGGACTATTACAAGGGTTAGGAAGATATTGCTTCTCTTCGAGGTAGCTATGAAATAGGCAGTCGGCAGACCAATTCCCAGGCATATTACTGTCGAAACAAGAGAGATCCACACAGTCTTCCAAAGTATCTGCCAGTATCCAGCATTGCCGAGCATTCTGGTGTATGCAGCGAGTGTTAAGGGAAGTTCTACTCCTCCGTATGTTCCTGAAGTAAGAAAGCTGTACAGAATGATTATCAAATATGGAATCAAAAAGAAAACGGTAAGCCATAGGACCCCGGGCAATGACACCAGAAATCCAATCAGATTCCGCTTACTCTTCAAGAGGAACACCGCCCATCTCTCTCAAAACATAACTGTCATCCGCAAACCACCAGACATAAACATTGTCTTTCCAGGAAATAATCACTTCGTCGAGTAAATATCTGACGTGCTGTTTGAATGCCTTCATGTGGGATTGACCGATAGCTACTGTGTATTTTGTTTGACTTCCAAGATAAATCGTTTCGTCAACTACTCCCTTCAGAACATTTAGCTTCACACCTTCGGGAACGATTGGTTTTTCCCTAGTTATCTTTACCTTTTCAGGTCTCAAAGAGACTTGAATTTCCTGGCCTTCGCTTACGTCCATGTCCTTGTAGAACCAGATTTTTCCAAATCTTCCCGTGTCCAGAAGAAAATATTCATTTTCGACTCTATCTACTTTTCCCGTGAAGAAATTGGTTTCTCCGATGAAATTGGCCACAAAGGCGTTTACGGGACTTTCGTAAACTTCGAAAGGAGTTCCAAGCTGGATCACTTCCCCCTCGTTCATAACGGCCACGTGATCGGAAATCGACATAGCTTCGCTTTGATCGTGAGTAACGTAAATGAAAGTAATCCCAACTTCATCGTGGATAGTATCAAGCTCGACCAGCATGTGTTGCCTGAGTTTCGCATCTAAAGCTGCAAGGGGTTCATCCAGCAGCAAGACGGTGGGTCTTCCTACAAGAGCTCTGGCAATTGCTACGCGTTGCTTTTGCCCTCCTGAAAGTTGCGAAGGCATTTTCTCCACATGCCCACTAAGTCGAGTAAGGTCTATCATTTCCATCACTTTTCTCTTCACTTGATTCTCAGGTTCCCTTCTGAGTCTCAAGCTGAAAGCGATATTCTCGAATACGTTCAGATGTGGAAACAATGCGTAATTCTGGAAAACCGTATTAACTTCTCTTTCATTGGGAGGTGTACCGATAATGTTCTTTCCACCAAGAGTTATGTTTCCGGAGGAGGGGTCCTCAAATCCGGCGATCATTCGCAGTATTGTCGTTTTTCCGCAACCGGAAGGACCAAGAAGAGAGAAGAACTCGCCCTGTTCAATATTAAGAGAAACGTTGTCCACGGCAGTGAAGGAGTCATCGAAGATTTTAGTCACATTAGAGAGGACAACGGAGTGTTCTTTCAATTAATTCTCACCTCCAGTCATCGTTAGAGCAAGTAACAAACAGTATATACTACTCGGGTCTTGAGTTGTGTTAATTCAAGTTGACTTAAGGAGTAAAAAGAGAACAACACTAGCCGCAATCGAGAGCAGAGTGACTACCGATATTCTCTTGATGATCCTAGGATACTCGACATTGAAGTATTCGCTAGTCAAAACGAGACACAAGTGAACCGGCGAAAGAAGCACTCCAACAACAGCAAATGTGTAAGCGAGAATCGTCGTGGAAAGTGTCCCGTAACCGTTACCCATACTTAGAATCAGAGGAAGACTCAGCCCCACTCCTGCTTGAGTCACACCGGTCATGAATCCCATAAGAAAGGGCAGAAGAATTACTAGAGTAAGAGGCGGTATTGACCATGACATAAGCTCAGAGCCCATAGACTGGGGAACCTCGGCGATCTCGACCAGGTTTTTATAGAAGAAGACCGTAAGAAGCAAGATGAACGTCTTGTACTTGAGGGCCGCTACTAGTACCTTTTTCTTGTTCTTATTAACGAGCAAATAGATGATCGAAGTCCCTAGAACGGCCAGCCAGCCCGGCTGGTTGAGCACCACCAGTAAGATAACTGCGATAATCGGCCACGCGCTTATCATGAGCTCCTTTATCGCCGAGTGGCTGTATCTGAGCTTGATCGGCTTTCGAATCATCAGTAGATACCCGGCAACCAGAGCTACAGCTCCTATGGGCATCAGCCAGAGGACAAGCGTATTGAGTCTAACTCTCGATATGCCGGACGCAATAACCAGAGCGGGGTATAGGGGCCAGAAAAACTCCATTGCGTGCCTGAACCAGTAATTAAAGACGAGACCGTCTTCATTCGATATAGTTGAATCGGATTTTGCCAGATCCTTAACCATTGGGGCAGAGAACATCGCTCCACCCGGCATTGGAAGTAGACCAATTATTGCAGGCATCAAGGCAATCGAAACCCTTGGTTCAGGAAAAAGTCTTTCTACGGCTCTCACGAACCTAGAAGAATTACCACTCTTATCCATCGTTTCTCCCAACAAATAGATGGAAAAAACGGTGATGATTACCTTCCAGAATTCCCAGTCACTAACCTCTTTGGCAAAAGCGCTGAAATAGTTTGCCGGTGAGATGAGAAGGACAATGCCCAGAGAAATCACTGAAAAGAGGAGCGATAAAGAGATATCCTTAAAGACTTTTAGAGATACAATCAAAACGACAATTGCAATTGCGACTGCTAGAGTGTTCATCCGTTCCTCCCAGAAGGTACAGGTTAGCTTATCGAATTATTATATAATTTTATAGAGGTAGATGTAAATGGAAAAGGAGATTTTCGTAAAACGTTATTCTGATCATCCGGAGATCATAGAAATTCGAGATACCACAGATTGCTCAAGAGTGGTTTTGAAGTCAAATTATCCGTCCAACTTCCCGGAAAACAAAAGTATTCCACTCTATCTTTACAGTGGAAGAAAAAAGGGAACCGTTCTTTTCTTTCATGGAAGGGGCGAAAAGAACCTGGACTATCTCAGGTGGTTTCCTGCGACTTTCGCGAAAATGGGATACTCCGGCGCCATGATGATTCTCCCCTTTCATTTTGAGAGAACGCCCGCGGGTCACAGATCGGGTGAGCTTTTTCTGGACCCGAGAACGGATGTTCTTAGAGAAAGGTTTGAAAACGCAGTTGTGGATGGATTGACTGCTCTTAATTACTTGAAATGGGTATCCCCCCCGCCTTACTTTTTGATGGGATACAGCTTCGGTGGCTTCATCTCGGTCATAACAGCTGCGCTCGACAGGTCGATCTGTGGACTCTCACTTGTAGTAACGGGAGGGAACTTTTTCCACATAACCTGGAAAAGCTTTGTGACCGGAGTAATGAGGGTCAAGTATGAGGAAGACGGATCCTGTAATAGAGAAAAATGTCGGAAGTTGCACGACGTAGATTACAGAGAGTACTTGAACTCATTACATAAACCTGAAGTAGAAATCGGCAGCGCTCCGATCTCGTGCTTTGAATACGATCCCTTGACTTATGCAAAGTTTGTCAGGTGTCCCACGCTCTTGACGGGGGCGCTTTTCGATATTTTCATTCCTAAACCTTCTACCAGGGAACTCGCCGAAATGCTTCCAGACGCTACTCTTCGCTGGTTGCCTTCCGGCCATCTTACCTCCATATTGTTCAAGAAGACGATAATGAAGGGGTCTATCGATTTCTTTGAAGTAAAATGTGAAGGGAAAAGTGCTATCTAAAACGTGGCAAGGGGTAGCGGGTTGCGTCGGAAAGAGCGGAATAAGACGCAAGGCGCCGAAAAGCATCGTCGAAAGGCTGCCGCGGGCAGGAAGTGAGGCTTGCTTGCGCGAGGAAGTGTTGCCACCTTCGGTGGGACGCATTGCACTGAAAAGCATCAGTGGATGCAAGGCTGGCGAAGACCACGCCAGGTCGCAATGCCCGGAGAAGCATCCGGGGACGCAAGGCCCGCTTCGCGGGGAGAAAACTCTTGGAGAGCAAAAGAAACTAGTTCGCAGTTGAACGGTTCTCCATTCGCCGAGGAGAAGTTGTTCGTTCCAGAGCGAGGATCTGTTCTTCGTTCTTGGTCAAACCATTATTCAGAGAGTAGAAGGGAAAAGCAAAGAGGACAGGTAAGGTTCTGGGATCTGGAAACGCTCTTTAATCGCCTCTAGAGAGAGGTGTCGTTGGCTCCATCGTCGACGGGGAGTGTGGATGAGATGACCCGCTTGAGGGGGACACTCTCCCGAAAGGGGAGTAAACAGCCTGGCCTCACAAAGTCTGTATTTACACCGCGCCATTACGCACGTCAAGAACGGACCTCATTTTCAGTCATGACGTAATTCTTTACCAAGAACAAACAACCTGGACACGTAGCGCCGGAACGAAGAACCGAACCAGTATTCGGACGGAGGACCGTTGACGGACAACGTGGTTTTCAGCAGCGTACAAATGATCTGGGGAAGGACCAAGGACGGTTTTTCACAGCGCTCAGAGTCACTTAGCTAGCGACCAGCGGGTTTTTGCTCTTAAGCGTACAGCGGTTCTTATGCTTGCAACTTGGAACATGGAACTCGCAACTGTTCTCGGCTGCGAAGCGAAACCGGACGCCGATTATCAAATGTAATCAAATCCGTAGTTTGGAAGAGAAAGTCGAAGCCCCTTGAATTTACTGCAGCAAAAGACTTCCTGATTGAATTCGGCCAACGACATTCTTTCGACGGCTTCTATGAATCTGTCATAGTCCTCTGAAGGCATAATCTCCGTGAAGTAACCCCCCATTTGATCAAAAAAGCTTCTCTTGGAGATAATTTTCGCCGTTCCGGGAAACTCGAGCGGAAGACTCTCCTCTGCCCTGAAGTCTCTTTCGGCGACAATAGTACATTCCTTTAGTCCGAGTCTATCGATGAAGCCCCTTGTCAAGGAAATTACATCTTCGCTTCTCTCGCCATATTCAATCACGTAATAACTGTCTTCTCTCTGAACAACGGTAATATATGCCTTCTCGCTCAAAAAGGTTTTTGCCTTACGCGCCTCAGCGTAACCCGTAGAGAAGGTTTTTTCGAAATCGGTGAAGTTTCTGATGTATCTCAGTGGTTTCATTCTGTAGAGATCGAGAATCTTACCCACGCCAGAGATCCCCGCTTCTCTCATAGAAGCTGTTCTTCCCGGCTTAACGAGAATTCTCTTCATTCCCGGCGGTCTTACCGCGCCAAACCGCTGGTACAAGCCTCTGCCTCCGGAAATTATGAGTAGTGATAAACCCATATCTATTGCGAGTTCTTCGGCCTTCGCGAGAGTCACTGCTCCATAGTTCTTCCCTCGGTAATCGGGGTGTGTACAGACTGAACCGACAAGACCTACCTTCATCCTGTGCCCGAAGAAAGAGATCTCTCTTGGAAGTAAGCCGATCATCGACAGCGGCCTCTCGTCCTCCTTAACGATTGTCATGTTTTCCACATTCTCTTCTGAAAACAGAACAGGAAAGATCTTTCCCATTTCGATTTTGAAGACAAGAGATGCAAGATCAATGATTCCTTGCAGATCTTCGATATCTGCTCGTACGGGATTGCTCAAGAGAACACCTCCCCAGGAATATCTAATCAGCTATATAATTGATAATCTCACAAAGACGAGTTGGGTGCAAGATTGTGATTTAATAGAGTTTGATAGTCAAATCGAAAGGGTGATTTCGTTGTCCGAGACAGTACACAGAATAATGCTTGATGACAAAGAATTGATAATTATCGGTACGGCTCACGTATCAAAGAACAGCGCCGAAGAAGTGAAGGCGATTATCGAAGAGGAAAAACCCGATTCCGTTGCAATAGAGTTGTGCAGTTCTCGTTATCAATCAATGCAGGATCAAGATAGATGGAAGAAGACCGATATCGCAAAGGTAGTTAAAGAGAAAAAGTCTTTTCTTCTGCTGGCTAACCTTATACTTTCCTCCTATCAAAAAAGAATGGCAAAGCAAATAGGAATCCAGGCAGGACAAGAGATGCTGCAGGCTATTGAGTCGGCAAAAGAGACAGGAGCGCAGCTTGTTCTCGCGGACAGAGATATTCAGGTTACTTTTGCAAGAATATGGGGAAATCTCGGCTTTTGGGGAAAGACGAAACTCTTCTTCACTCTCGTTCTGTCAATTTTCAGCGATGAGAAGATCACAGAAGAAGATCTCGAGAAGATGAAATCGGGAGATATGTTGACCTCTGCACTCAGTGAGCTTGCCAAGTCTTTCCCGCAACTCAAGGAGTCACTGATCGATGAAAGGGACAAATTTCTTGCCCAGAAGATCAAGACGGCTCCCGGAAAGAAAGTAGTCGCAGTCGTTGGCGCCGGGCATGTTCCGGGTTTGAAAGAGGCTATAAAAGAGGATCAGGACCTTGCGGCACTCAGCAAGATCCCCCCGAAGAAGAAGACCGGCAAGATAATAGGCTGGACGATTTCGATCGCGATCATCTGCTTGATTGTTTCAACGATTATTGTGAATCGCGATGCTGGATTTGATCAGATTATCAGCTGGATCCTCTGGAACGGATCGCTTTCTGCTCTGGGGACTATTGCAGCTTTTGGCCATCCACTCTCTATACTAACGGCGTTTTTCATTGCTCCTGTAAGCTCCTTGAATCCGCTTCTTGCCGCCGGGTGGTTTGCCGGGCTTGTGGAGGCTCTTGTGAGGAAACCCAAGGTCTCTGACTTTGAGAGCCTTAACGAAGATGTAAACTCATTCAAAGGTTTCTGGAAAAACAGAGTCACGAAGATCCTTCTGGTTGTAGTATTTGCGAACGTTGGAAGCAGTGTGGGTACTTTCATTGGGGGAGCCGAAGTAATAAGAATTTTCGTCAAGTCTTTCTTCGGGCAATAGCCCGAAAGTCTATCAAATCACAACAATTCTTGAATCAAGATAGGAAGTTCCATTTCTCTGGATCTGGTTCATCTTGTTGGATGAACCAGTAATTCGGGTTTTGGGCTAAGAAGCTGGACAAAGATAGACTTCAAGTCAGCGAAAAGGCAGTTATAGAAATACAGATTAACAGAGCTGGTTTTATCTGGCAAATGCACCGTAAATCGGGTCTCTTTGTTCTTCATATTTTGCCAGTGAATGTAATATAATAATCTAGCGAACACATTAGCTTCTTAGTGAAGCATTTTTACTTCAGCATAGACAATCAAACACACTGATTTTTGTTCTATATTATTCTCTCTTGTTTCTTGCCGCTACTTAGATGAAACAACTTTATCCCAGCTTAACTCGTGTCTCCTTCGAAACGCTAATTTCTTAAGGAGGCGAAAGAAGTGAAGAAGCTAACTTACGTGATGTTAGTCATGCTGTTGCTGCTTGGCGGACTTGCTCTGTCCTCGCAGAAGGGACCCTATCCCGATCTGGTTTACTTCAACGTGAGAATGTCGGAAGATATCGCGCTGAAGGACACGGCCGAAGGTCTAACAGACATTTTCATGTGGGGCCTTTCGGGGCCGCAGATCTTCGGGCTGGATCAGGCCACCAGAGACAAACTGGACCTGTATGCTGTTCCATCAGGATCCTGGTCGCTACTGATGAA
>Ga0209614_1000917_pt1 | contig 24245 bp, 25 predicted proteins | sample BlaSprsedimmetaG_FD_185484 | JGI IMG/M metagenome (GOLD analysis project Ga0209614, IMG submission 185484) | Hot spring sediment bacterial and archeal communities from California, USA to study Microbial Dark Matter (Phase II) - Blank Spring... ... | reverse complement strand
CGCTGGCGCAAATCAGAAGAATACGGTTTCCCCATCCATGCCGACCTCCTTCACGGCAGTCAGCATGAATCAGAAATCACCCCGGATGTGAATCCCAAAGATTCAACTTGGTCGCGGTCGACTCTAGGCTGCGGGTTCAGAAACGTGGGGGCGTCATGTTTTCTCTCGAAGGTCAGACCGCGCTGGTGGTCGGGATTGCGAATGACCAGTCCATCGCCTGGGGCTGCGCTAGGGCGCTTAAGGCGCAGGGCGCGAAACTGGCCGTCACCTGGCTGAACGACAAGGCCGAACCCCATGTCCGGCCGCTGGCCGAGGATCTGGGCGCAGAGTTCGTCGCCCCGCTGGATGTGCGCGACGCGGACCAGATGGACGCGCTCTTCGCCGAGATCGCGCAGAAATGGGGCCGCCTGGACACGCTGTTGCATTCCATCGCCTTCTGCCCGCGCGACGACCTGCATGGACGCGTCGTCGATTGCTCGGCCGAGGGGTTCGGACTGGCCATGGACATCTCGGTGCATTCCTTCCTGCGGATGATCCGCCGCGCCGAACCGCTGATGCCCGAGGGCGGCACCTGCATCACGGTGTCCTTCCAGGGGGCGTCCCGCGTGGTCGCGCATTACAACATCATGGGTCCGGTCAAGGCCGCGCTGGAATCGGCGGTGCGCTATGCCGCCGCTGAACTGGGGCCCAAGCGGATCTCGGTCCACGCACTCAGCCCCGGACCGCTGGCCACGCGGGCGGCCTCTGGCATCGCCGAGTTCGACGAATTGCTGGATTCGGCGGCGCGGCGCGCGCCCACCCATCATCTGGCCACGATCGACGATGTCGGCGCCTATTGCGCCTTTCTTGCCAGCCGGGAGGCATCGAACGTCACCGGCGGGGTTCATCCCATCGACGGCGGCTATTCCATCGTCGCCTGAAGGAGCGCGCAATGACCCGAAAATCCCACCGCAAGTCAGAGTATGACCCGTCGGACATGCTGGGCACCCTCGTAAGCGGCACCGGCGAACTGACCTGGGACCGGCTTGGCCAGGCGGGGGCGCAGGCCGACGCGGCCTTTGAAAACGCCGACCTGCTGCGCCGGGTGGCCGCGCGCCACGGCGATACGATCTTCCACGACCATTCCAGGCGCGCCCGCAAGCTTGTCAAAGATGTCGGCGGCCTCGTGTCCACGGCGCGCGAACCCGGTTCCGAGCTGACGCCCGCCCGGATCGCCACCCATTATCGCGACTACCTGCGCGACGCGGCCGAACGCTGGGTGCTGATGATGGAAGTGCTGCGCCAGCGCGGCGACATCTTCCGTGCGCACGAGGAGGCGGGCTGCCCGCCCGTTCTGATCTACGACTACGAGGTGATCGTCGATGGCGCCACGCTCGACCATCCCTGCAACTACCAGCTGCTGCGGATCGTTCCGCCCGAGGGCGTCGAGGTGCGCGAGAACAAGCGCCCCTATATCATCATCGACCCGCGCGCGGGCCATGGCGGCGGCATCGGCGGGTTCAAGCCCGACAGCCAGGTCGGCGTGGCGCTCAAGAACGGCCACCCGGTCTATTTCGTCGCCTTCAAGCGCGACCCCGAGCCCGGCCAGACGCTGGCCGATGTCACCCGCGCCGAGGCCGAATTCGTCCGCGAGGTGACCCGCCGCCACCCGAACGCGTCCAAGCCCGTGATCACCGGCAACTGCCAGGGCGGTTGGGCCACGCTGCTGCTGGCGGCGACGAATCCCGACCTGACGGGACCCATCGTGCTGAACGGCGCCCCGGCCGCGACCTGGTCGGGCGAGGTGGGCCGCCACCCGATGCGCTACAATGGCGGCCTGCTCGGCGGCACCTGGCAGCCGATGCTGTGGTCGGATCTCGGCGGGGGCAAGTTCGACGGCGCGAACCTGGTGATGAATTTCGAGATGCTGAACCCGGGACGCACCTGGTTCCGCAAGTATTACGACATATTCACCAGCGTCGACGACGACACCGCCATCCAGCGGTTCCTCGAATTCGAACGCTGGTGGGGCGGCTTCTTCATGCTGAACGAGCCCGAGATCCGCTGGATCGTCGAACAGCTCTTCATCGGCAACCGGCTGACCAAGAACACCGCGATGCTGGAACCCGGCCGCCTTGTCGACATCAAGGCGATCCGGGCGCCCATCATCGTCTTCGCCAGCCATGGCGACAACATCACGCCGCCGCAACAGGCGCTCAACTGGATCCTCGACGCCTATGCGAATGTGGACGAGATCCGCATCCGCGGTCAGCGCATCGTCTACATGGTCCACGAAGAGGTGGGGCATCTGGGCATCTTCGTCTCCTCCAAGATCGCCAGGAAGGAACATGCCGAGGTGTCCTCGACGCTCAAGACCATCGAGGCGCTGGCGCCGGGCCTCTACGAGATGAAGATCGACGCGACCGAAGGAAAGGGACAGGACAAGAAATTCCTCGTCTCCTTCGCCGAGCGCAGCTTCGAGGATCTCGGCAAGCTGTCGGGCGACCGTTCCGAAGAGGACGCCTTCGCCGCCGTCAGCCGCGCCAGCCGGATGCAGTCCGAGGCCTATGACACGCTGCTCCGGCCCGTGCTGCGAACCATGGTCAGCCCCGAGATCGCCGAGGCCACGCGCAAGTTCCACCCGCTGCGCACGCAACGCGCCGGGATGTCCTCGCTGAACCCCGCGCTGGCCCCGATCACCGCCGCCGCGCAAAGGGTGCGTGAGGACCGCAACAGGGCCGCACCCGACAACCCCTTTCTTCACATGGAGAAATTCGCGGCCGACATCATTGAGCAATGGATCGACCTGGCCCGGGACATGCGCGATGCGGCCTATGAACTGACCTTCTTCGCGATGTGGAACAACCCCTGGGCGCGGGCCTTCGGCGCCCCCGAGGCGGTGCGGCGCACCCGCAAGACGGTCGAGGAATTGCGCGCGCTGCCGATGGTGCAGACGGTGCTGTCCTACATGGACCGGGGCGGCTTCGTCGAGGCGGTGATCCGGATGCTGGTGCTGCTGGCCGAAAGCCGGGGCGCGGTGCGCCGCGACCGGCTGGAACGCTCGGCGCGGGTGCTGAACCAGGATGCTCCCTTCGCCACGCTGCCGATGGACTCGCGCGCCCGGATCATCCACGAACAGACCCTGATCGTGACCTATGACCCCGAGGGCGCGATCGCCACGCTGCCCCATCTGCTGAAGGACCCCGCAGAGCGCGAGCTGGCCTGCCGCGTGGCGCAATATGTCCCTGGCCCGATCGACGAGATGGCGCCCCACACGCTGGAGATGCTGAACCGTTTCCGCGCGGTGCTGGACCTGCCCCCGGTGATGGGCGACGTGCCGGACGATCCGCTGGCCCCGGCACAGCAGGCCCCGCGCCCCGCGCCGCCGCGCCGCAGGACCGCAGAAAACCCGGCGGCCGAATGACGCATCAGGCCACCCGGTCCCGCGCCGGGATCGTGCGCCGGGACGCCCGGCGCATCTCCTGCGCCGCACCGGGCACCGCACCCGACAGACCCACAGCCCAGGAGAGGCCTGTGTGAAACGAGCACTGAAGCCCGAAGAGGCCGCCGAGATGATCCCCGAAGGCGCGGTGTTGCTGATCGGGGGGTTCATGGGGGTGGGCTCGCCCCACCGGCTGATCGACGCCATCGTGGCGCGCGGCGTCGGCGGGCTGACCCTCGTCAACAATGACACCTGCCGCCCCGGCGAGGGCGTGGGCAAGCTGATCGACGCCGGGCTGGTCGACAAGGCCATCGTCAGCCATATCGGCCTGAACCCCGTCACCCAGCAGAAGATGATCTCCGGCGAGATGGAGGTCGAACTGGTCCCCCAGGGCACGCTGGTCGAGCGCATCCGCGCCGGTGGCGTCGGGCTGGGCGGCGTGCTGACCCCGACGGGCGTGGGCACGCTGGTCGAAGAGGGCAAGCAGGTCATCGAGATCGACGGGCGCAAGTTCCTGCTGGAACGGCCGATCCGCGGCGATTTCGCCCTGCTGGACGCGCGACATGCCGATTGCGTCGGCAATCTCGAATACAGTCTGACCGCGCATAACTTCAACCCGGTGATGGCGCTGGCCGCCGACACGGTGATCGCCGAGCCGCATCACATCATGCCCGTTGGCGTGATCTCGCCTGACGCGGTCAAGACGCCGGGGGTGCTGGTCGATTACCTGCTGGAAAGGGCGCATTGATGGACGCCAAGGAAATCATCGCCCGCCGCGTCGCGCAGGAGCTTCGCGCAGGCATGCTGGTCAATCTCGGCATCGGCCTGCCCTCGATGGTGGCCAGCTTCGTTCCCGATGGCCTGCAGGTCTTCTTCCAGGCGGAGAATGGCGTGATCGGCCTCGGCTCCCGCCCGCCCGAGGGGATGGAGGACCGCGACCTGACCGATGCGGGCGGCGGGTTCGTCACCGCCGTTCCGGGCGCCGCCTCGATCGACAGCGCGATGAGCTTCGGACTGATCCGCGGCGGCCATCTGGACATGACCGTGCTGGGCGGGTTGCAGGTGGACGAAAGGGGGCATCTGGCCAACTGGATGGTGCCCGGCCGGATGGTGCCCGGCATGGGCGGCGCGATGGACCTTGTCACGGGCGCGAAGCGCGTGGTGGTGGCGATGGTCCATTCGGCGAAAGGCGCGCCCAAGATCGTGCCGGAATGCACCCTGCCCCTGACCGCCGCCCGCCGGGTCAGCCTGATCGTGACCGAGATGGCGGTGATCGAACCCACTGATGACGGGCTGGTGCTTCGCGAAACCGGTCCGGGTGTCAGCGTCGAGGACATCCGCGCGGCCACGACGGCCACCCTGATCGTTCCCGACGATCTGGGCCGGATGAGCTTCGACTGAGGCGAAGACAGGTTCCCGACCCGCCGCGCCCGCCGACGCCCGATGGCCGGCCGCGGCCGAGTCAACGCGGCACGCCGATGGTCCGCTGGCCGACATATCGGCCGAACGCCGCCATCGACCCGCGCAGCGGACCGAGGAGCGTCACCCAATGAAAGGGACTGGAGGCGAGTGCCGGAGCCAACCCGGGCTTTCGTCGTGTCTCTTGATGTCACGCAAGCCCTTCATTTCATGGATATTTGATGCGCCCCCTTGTTCATCGCCTTTCATTGCCTTACCTTGCAGAACATGACTAAGGGCAGGATGAAGGGCGGGCCGATATGCCACCAAGAGCCGAGGAACTGACGCCGGCACAGATCAAGAACCTGAAACACCCCGGCGGCAAGCGTCCTGTAAAGGTGGCCGTGGGTGGTGTCTCGGGCTTGCATATCCAGATATGGCCGAGCGGCGCGAAGTCGTGGGTTTTGCGCACGCGATATGGCGAATGGGCTGAACGCACGCGGGCAGATGGCAAGATCGAGCGCGGGCGCAAGAAACGTGAAATTGGACTGGGGCCATATCCCGACGTGTTGCCCGGTGCAGCGCGTGACAAGGCGCGAGAGGCCAAGGCCAAGCTGGAAGCGGGCATTGATCCCATAGCAGAACGAAAGGCCGCACAGGCGGCGCTGATAGCCTCTGCGCGGCGCGGCATGACATTTGCCGAGGCGTGGGAGAAATTCGCCGAGCAGAAGGTCAAGGAATTCTCGACCGAGCGTTACCGGAGGCAATGGCGGCGCACCGTTGAACTTTACGCCCTGCCCGAGTTGGGCAAGATGGCGGTTCAGGACATTGGACTGCAGGACGTGCTGCGCGTTCTGACCCCTCTATGGGATAGCAAGAGCGTCACGGCGGTGAAGGTGCGGGAACGTGTCGAAAAGGTGCTGGCCTATGCCGCCGTGCAGGGCTACCGCAAAGGCGACAATCCGGCGCGCTGGAAAGGCAATCTCGATATGGTTCTGCCCGCGCCTTCCAAGGTTGCGGGGGCCGAGAATTACCCGGCCCTGCAGCTGGATGACGTGGCGCGCTGGTGGCAGGCATTGCAGGGCCGCGAGGGCATGGGGGCCAAGGCGCTGGCGTTTCAGGCCATGACCGCGACACGATCCGGCGCGATCCGGTTTGCAACATGGGATGAGATCGACCTGAAGGCGAAGGTCTGGACAATCCAGCCGGGGCGGCAATCGAGCAAGATACCGGCCAGCGATACCCCCAAGCGCATTCCGCTGACCGATGACATGGTGGCGCTGCTGGAAAGTCTGCCAAGGCTGGACGGATCGAACCTTGTGTTCTGGGCGCCGCGCGGCGGGGCGCTTTCCGATGCGACCATGGGCAAGGTCATGCGCGCCATCCATGAGGCCGATCTGAAAGCAGGCGGAAAGGGCTTTGTGGACGCCAAGACCGGCGAACAGGCCGTGCCACATGGGTTGCGCAGCGCATTCAGAACATGGGTTGCCGAGCGCACCGCCTTTGACGGCGATCTGGCCGAGGTGGCGCTGTTTCACAAGGTCGGATCGAAGGTTGCGCAGGCCTATAACCGCGCGGATCAGGTGGAAAAGCGGCGTCACATGATGGCCGCATGGGGTGACTTTTTGAACGGGAAAGAGGCCGAAAAGGTAGTGCAGATACAGGGGGCGCGGCATGGTCGACTTTGCGATTATTGATATTTTGTGGCGAGCGATGGACGGCGAAGTAGAGCCAATGGCGAAACATATCGAAGCTGGGGGAGATTTGCCGCCGGACTTTCGGGCGTTTCTAGCAGCGCACTTGCGCAATGAATTGCCTAAAAGGCCGGGCAACAAACGCACGTTCAGTCAGGTTCAAATGGAAGCGGGAATAGTCAGTCAGATACGTTATATCATGCGAATAATGGGATGCTCGGCATACAAGGCGCAAAAATTATATTTGCAGATGCACCCTTCAATGAATGAAGAAACGCTGAAAACCTATTGGAAAAAATCTCGCCGGCGCGCGAAAAATAGGGTGAGCAAACCCGTTTAATTCTCACCCTGTAATATTTTGAAACATCGTCAAATTGCATGGCAGGCATCAAGTGGAGCCATGCAATGATCGAACAAACATTCCTGACCGGCCCGCAAGTTCAGGCGCGCTATCGGCGAACCCACGTCACAATCTGGCGTTGGGTTCGTGATCCGAATCTGGGCTTTCCGCAGCCCATCAAAATTAATCGCCATAATTTTTGGCGCCTGGCCGATCTCGAGGCCTGGGAAGCGGCACAGGCCGAGAAAAGCCAAGCGTAAAAAACCCGCCCGCACACAGGCGCGGACGGGGCAAGGGCAGGCTAAACCAAATGCAAGTGTGCACTGTTTAGCACGCAGCCGCGCCTCGGGCAAGAATTCCTGAGGCATTAAAATGCACACAGAAAACAACATTCCCGTCTTCGCGTCTGGATACGGCCAACGGGACACGCACGCCCTGACGCTGTCCGACGGCCGGGCAAACCCGCATCTTGGCGCGGGGCAGCCTTACGAAGCGTTGACCGGCGCCGACATTGTCCGAATGGCCAAAGAGCCGCCGTCCCGGCCGAAGGAAGACGCCCAGTGGTTCCTTCCGACGACGTATCGGGAGCACGACGCCCGCAGCCACGAGGTCCAGCGCGCCAAGGGGAAATTCCATTGGCTGACGCTGGACGTTGACCAAGGAAACTTGTCGCTTAGCGAGGTCGTCGGAGCGCTGACCAAGGTCATCGGCGACGTCGCCTTGGTCGTTTACTCGACCCGCAGCGCGACCGCAGACAATCGCAAATGGCGGGCGCTGGTCCCGCTCAAGGCGCCTGTGTCGGGCGAGGACTTCAGCGACACGCAAAACGCGTTCTTCGATCTGCTGACCGAGGCCAGCGGCGGTCGCCTTGTCCCTGATCGAGCGTTGGCGAGGCCTGCGCAGTTGGTGTATCTGCCGAACCGCGGCGCCTTTTACGAGCGGGCAATCCAGAAAGGCTCGGGGCGCCTTGACCTGACGGACCATGCGATTACGCGCCGCCGGGACGCCACGCGGGAGGCACGGGCCGCCGCTGAGGCCGAAGCCCGTGAGGCGCGGGAACGGCGGGCGGCTGAGCGCAAGGCCAAGGTCGCGGCGGGTGACGCTTCGCCCGTGGACCATTTCAACGCGGCGCATGGCATCGCCGACCTGCTGGCGCGCTATGGCTACACTCAAGACCGGGCGACAAGCGACTGGCGCAGTCCCTACCAAACGTCGGGCAGCTATGCGACGCGCGATTGCGGCGGCTTCTGGATCAGCCTTTCGGCCAGCGACGCGGCGGCGAATTTGGGCGCGGAGACACGGAGCGGCCACCGCTGGGGCGACGCTTTCGATCTGTTCGCCCATTTTGAGCATGGCGGCGACTTCAGGGCGGCGGTGGCGGCCTATTCGCGGGAGGCCGGGCTTACCCAGCCGAAGCGAGAGACGCCCGCCAGCGAGCCTCCCAGCGCGTCTGCGGCACCGGCACCGGCCCCGGCTGGCGACCCTGTTGACCTGTGGGGTCGTTTCGATCCGCCCGAATTGCCGCACGGTTTGTTGCCGCCGATCATCGAGGAATTCGCCCGCGTCAATGCTGCGCAGATGGGCGCAGACCCGGCGGGGCTGGCGATGGCCGCGCTGGTGACATGTGCAGCGGCAATTCCCGACCGCGTGCAGATCAAGGTGAAGCGGCACGATGACTGGACGGAAAGCGCGCGCCTATGGGTGGCGCTGATGGGGCCGCCGTCTGCCAAGAAAAGCCCGATCATATCCGCCGCAACCGGGCCGCTATGCCGCCTTGATGTTGCGATGATGCGAGAATGGCAGGCGAATGTTTCAGCGTATTGGGCACTTGAAAAATCCGAGCGGACGGGGCCGCCCCCGCCGCAAACCCGCTTGCGGATTGAGGATGCTACGGTGGAAGCCGCGCAACAGGTCCTGGAGGGGAGCCCCTGGGGCGTGCTGCTTTTGCAAGACGAATTGAGCGGCTTTTTCGGGGCGATGGACAAATATAACGGCGGGAAGGGCGCACAGGCGGATCGCGCCTTTTGGCTGCGCAGCTTTAACGGCGGACAATTCGCCCTTAACCGCGTCGGGCGGGGGGGCCACGATCATCGAGAACTTGAGTGTTTCCATGCTTGGTGGCATCCAGCCCGAACCTTTGCGCAAGATCGCCGGTGACGCCGTTGACGATGGCCTGTTGCAGCGGATTTTCCCTATCACGCTGCGCAGCGCCACCATAGGCCGCGACGAGCCTATGCCGCCGGTGAATGGCCGCTATCGCAGCTTGATCGAGCACCTTCACCGAATGCAGCCGCCCGGCTTCATGAACGCGGGCGTTCTGGAATTCGATGACCGGGCGCAAGCTATCCGGCGCGACCTCGAGGCCCGCCACCTTGACTTGCAATCGCTGGAAACGATCAACCGAAAACTGGCGTCGCATATCGGGAAGTTTGACGGCATGTTCGCGCGGCTTTGCGTGATCTGGCATTGCATCGAGCATGCTGGGCAGGACATGCCCGCCACAGTCACCGAGGGCACCGCACAGCGCGTTGCCGACTTCCTGCACCGCTTCCTTTTGGCGCACTCGATTGCGTTCTATAGCGGCGTGCTGGGCCTGTCCGACGATCACGACAGGTTGACCGCAATCGCGGGCCATATCTTGGCACACAAACTGGACCGGGTCACCAATCGGGACGTGCAACGGGGCGACCGCACCATGCGCGGATTGCGGGAACACGAAATTCGCCCGCTACTGGAACAGCTGGCCGCGCTTGGCTGGCTGGACCGGATCGACCCGCCGCGCCCGTCGTCGCCCCCGCATTGGCAGGTGAACCCAGCGGTTCATGCCAGATTTGCAGATCGCGCCGCCCGAGAGACGGAACGCCGCAAAAAGGCGCGCGACACTATTCGCGATCTTGTCCGGGGCGAGCCATGAGTTTTGTCACCAAAGTCCCTTGCGCGCACGTCACAGGGGCAGGAATAGGCCTCTTTTTACATAGCGACAAATCATTGCCACACGCGCGTAAGGGACAATGGTGACAAAACTATCTATTGGGGGCCGAGAGAGCGCAGCATTCGATGGCGATATGTCCCGCCCGACATAACACCCTTTCCCGGCCTCTTTTTGCGCGAGACCGACAGAAACGGCGGTTCGGTTCCTGCCATGGCAGCCGCATTAACAAAATGAAATAATGATTACAGAGATTTATCGTGGTATGGTTTCGCCAACCAGCCCTTCCATCTGCCCTTAAAAGGCCGGATATGCCCAAGCCTAGCCGCCATATAACCAAACCCAAGCCAGAGGGTTCAACCCGCATAGGGACGCAAGGCACGATCCTTCAAGGCGTGGACATGCGCACGCACGGCGGCAGGCGCTTCAAAGAGCTTTGCGCCGATCTGATGGACCACCTGGCTGGTGACGCGACCGCGCCGCAATTTGCGATCATCCGGCGCGCGGCGGCGCTGGCCGTCTGGTGCGAGCAGGCCGAGGCCGATCAGGCGCTGGGCAAGGACCTGGACGTCGCCGCCTATACGACCGCGACAAACGCCTTGCGCCGCTTGCTTTCCGACCTTGGCCTGGAGCGCAAGGCACGCGACGTGACGCCCGATCTGCAAGCCTACATCGCCACCAAAGCGGGGGCGGGCCGATGACCATCACGATCCGCGATGCGATGCTCGATCCGCAGCTTTTCGGCGACATCTTCGGCGGTGACAGTTTCGCGGCGTGGCGGGCGCTTCTAAGCGGCTTCCACGGGCTGGACCTGGACGAAGCCGAGGCATCGACATTCAAGGCCCTCACAGGTCGTCGGAGCGCGCCGCAGGGGCCGTTCTCGGAACTTTGGCTGGCCGTGGGCAGGCGCGGCGGCAAGAGCCACGTTGCGGCGCTCTTGGCGGTGTATATGGCGGCGTTTCACGACTACCGCGACAGGCTGGCACCGGGCGAGGTTGCCACCGTGATGGTCATCGCCGCAGATAGAAAGCAGGCGCGGGCGGTGATGCGATATACGAGCGGCCTTGTGAATGAGAACCCGATGTTGCGCCGCATGGTTTTGCGCGAGAATTCCGAGCAGATCGAGCTGAATAACCGTTGCGTGATCGAGATCACAACGGCCAGCCACCGCAGTGTTCGCGGTTATACTTTGGCCGCTGCAATTCTGGATGAAATTGCATTCTGGCACGCTGACGGCGCCAGCCCTGACCGCGAGATTGTGGCGGCGATCCGCCCGGCACTTGCGACGCTGGGCGGCAGGCTGATTGCCTTGTCATCGCCCTACGCCCGGCGCGGCGTGTTGTGGGACACATTCCGGCGAAGCTATGGCGACGAGGGCGACGGCCGGGTGCTGGTGGCGCAAGCGCCGACTTTGACCATGAACCCGACGCTCGACCCGGCAATTGTCGAGCGGGCCATACGCGACGACCCCGAGGCGGCGCGGGCTGAATACCTGGCCGAATTCCGCAGCGACATTTCTTCTTTCCTTGACCCGGAAATGGTCGAGCGGGCAACGCGTTGCAAGCCGCTGGAGTTGATGCACTCGCCGAAGCATAGTTATTTTGCATTTGTCGATCCCGCGGGAGGCGGTGGCGATGAATTCACCCTCGCAATCGGCCATTTGGAACGCGAAACGGTTGTGATTGACCTGTTGCGCGGGCGGCATGGATCACCGGCGGAAATTGTTCTGGAATATTCCAAGATTTTGCGCGGCTTCGATGTATTCCGGGTTTATGGCGACCGCTATGCGGGCCGGTGGCCGCGCGATGAGTTCATGCGCTGGGATATTACCTATCAGGTTAGCGATCTGGACCGCAGCGGGCTTTATCTCGAAATGCTTGCGCGGCTGAATTCCGGTTCGGTGGAACTGCCGCCCGATGAAAAGTTGAAACGCCAGCTTATCGCGCTGGAGCGGCGCACCAGTCGTGCCGGGCGTGATTCGATCGATCACCCGCCGGGCAGCCATGACGACCGTGCAAACGCGGTTGCGGGCGTGGTGGCCTATGCGCGGCGGCGACAGCCTAGCACGAAAACGAAACCGCTAATTGGATTGTGTTGAGAGGTCCGACCATGGCCGAGACGGAAAATGAAGAGCAAGGGCACGACGTCCACGGGCTTTTGCGCAAGAACGCGGAACTGCTGGGCGAACTGAAGGCGGCGAAAGCCAAGGTCGCGGAGCTTGAGGCAGAACGCGACGCGGCGCTGGCGAAGGCCGCAGAGGCGGAAGCGACGATGCGCCAGACCCTTCTGGATGCGCCGGTCGAGCGCACCCTTGGCGAGGCGTTCAGCCTGCCCTGGCGGCACATGCGCCCTGCTATCGAGGAACATTTCACCTTCGCCTTGGGCGAGGATGGCAAGCCCGTTGCGACGCCTACGGACGGCGGCGAACCCGTCCCGCTGGACCAAGTCACCCGCATGTGCGCGTCGATCCCTGACTTGGCCGTTGCCCTGCGCCCGGCACAAGGCGGCGGCGCGCGGTCGAGTGGCGAGCACGTCGCCGATCCCGACGCGGGCAAACCCCGCCCGGAAAGTCTTGCCGGACCTTTCGGTTTGCGGTAACATGATACCGCGCGCTAGGGCGGCTTGTGGCTGGTCCTTGCGCGCCCTTCGCCGCAGCGCGGCACCGTCCCGGCCTTGTGGGTCTGACGTCTTTTCCCTGAAAATGAGAGGAGGCTATCATGGCCACCACACGCCTTACGGACGTGATCGTCCCTGCGGAGTTCACGCCCTACGTAATCCAAAACACGATGGAGGCCAGCGCGCTGGTGCGGTCTGGCATTCTGACGCGCAACGGCGCGATCGAGGGCCAGCTTTCCGCCGGCGCGGACGCTTTCACCGTGCCCTTCTGGAACGACCTGTCCGACGCCGAGGCCGACATTGCCAATGACGACCCGGCGGTCGAGGCCACCCCGCGCAAACTGACTGCTGAAAAGCAAGTTGTGCGCAAGGCTTTCCTGCACGCTTCGTGGTCGGCGATGAACCTTGCCAGCGAACTGGCCGGTGACGACGCCATGGCGCGCGTTCAGGGCCGGGTGACCGCATACTGGACGCGGCAGGCGCAGCGGCGGCTGATTGCCAGCCTGAACGGCATCTTGGCCGACAACGTGGCCAACGACAACGCCGACATGGTGCTGGACGTCACCGGAGAGGCGGGCGCTGCGGCGTCTTTCAGCGCAGAGGCGGTTATCGACGCGGCGGGCACGCTGGGCGACCAAATGGGCAGCGTGACCGGCATCGCGCTGCACTCGGACGTTTACCGGAAGGCACTCAAGGACGATCTGGTCGAAACGATCCCAGACAGTCAGGGCCGACCCTTCCAGACCTTCCGCGGCATGGCCGTTGTCGTCGATGACCTTCTGCCGGTGCAGGGCGACGCCTACACGAGCGTTCTTTTCACGCCCGGAGCCGTCGGCTGGGGCATGACCGCACCGGCCATTGCCGCCGGGACCGAGGTCGAGAACCGCCCTGGCGCGGGCAACGGCGGCGGCCAGCAAATCCTGCACAGTCGCGTCAATCTGGCCATTCATCCGGCCGGGTTCACATGGGTTGAAGGCGCCGTCGCTGACGAAAGCCCGACGATTGCAGAACTGACGCTGGCTTCGAACTGGCGTCGCGTTGTCGAGCGCAAGGCGGCTGGCATCGCGTTCCTGGTGAGCAAGCTCTGATCGGGCGGGGCGTCACCGGGCATTTGCCCAGTGAGAACCCCCAGTCTGAGCGGGCGGGGCGTCACTGTCCAGTTGGACAGTGAGAACCCCCAAGACCCAAGCCGCGCCATGGGTAGGCCTTCGGGCCTGCCCCTTCCCATTGGAGGACGCCTCACATGGCATTGAACCCCGAACTGGCCCTTTGGCGCACGGTGTTGTTTTTGGCCTTGCGCGATAAGGACGCCGCGGCTTGGCTCGCAAGCCCTGATGGCGAGATCGTTTGCGCCCTGGCAGGCGTGGAGCCGCTGGCCGTTGCGCGTGCCTTCGATCCGTCGGGACCGCGGCGGCGCATCAAGCGGGGGGTCGATCGGTCGTGAAGGGCAAGTTGCTGTTCACCGGCTAGAGGCGCCCGCGCGTCTCATTGGAAACTGGGTTCGTTTCGGACCCGGTTTGCGCGGCGCTCGCATTGCCAAGTTGGTAAGGGCGGATTAAAGGGCATGTTCTGTTTCCCCCGCCTATAAATTCCATTTATATTCAAGGGCTTATAAGGAAATCTGGAGGCGAGTGCCGGAATCGAACCGGCGTACACGGATTTGCAATCCGCTGCGTAACCACTCCGCCAACTCGCCAAGCGCCGCCATGCTTAGGTTTGTGCTCGGCGCCCGTCAAGCGGTTATCCGTCGTCGCGATGCCGATCCCCGCCGACGAGGCCAGCACCCGCCGGCCACCCGACCCCGGGGCCGGATCACGCCTCGGGCGGGATCAGGCAGGGCCGGGGGCGGAGGTCGCCGGGGACGCTGACAAAGGCCAGCCGGCGGGCAAGCAGGCGGTCCAGATCCTTGCGCAGGTCGGGGGGGATGCGGGCAGCGGTGCGGGCGGCGGCTTCGGCCAGCTTGGCGCGGGCGTCGAGCCCCGCATCGACCAGATGGACCGCATCGGCCTTCCCGGGGTCCAGTTCCTCGTCCAGAACGATCAGGCGGCGGGGTCCGAGGCCGCGCAGCAGATCGGTCTGCAGATCGACCTGCCCGCCCAGCGGCAGATCCAGCAGCCGGTTGCCGCGCCAGAGCCAGTCCAGCGCCCCCCAGGCCGCACGCGCGCGGGCCGGGTGCGGACGCGGCGTGGCCAGCGTCGTGCCAAGGGACAGCACGCTCTGGCAGTCGACCGGCACCCCGAAAACCGCACGCAGGTCCAGTGCGGCGGCCAGCGCCGGACCGTTCGCGGCCAGCCCCCCCATCGGTGAAGAACTCGTCCCCGATCGCATGGCGCGGAAAGTATAGCGGGGCCGCGGCCGAGGCCAGCCCCCCATCGACCAGCCGCAGATGGTGCTGGGCGGGGTCGTGGCTGCGAAACAGCACCGCGCGGCCGCGCGTCTCGTTCACCGCCGGGATCACCAGCACATGGCGCAGATCGCCCAGCCTGAGCGGCCCAAGCGCGGTCTCAAGCACCTCGCGCAGCGGGCCGGGCGAGAAGCGCGCGCGGACCAGACCGGGCGCGCGGTGCAGGACCGACCGGCGCGGGAAGATGCGCAGCCCTTCGGTCTCGATCAGATCGACAAGGCGCGCGGGCGACAGCCCGGCGGCCAGGCCGGCGGCCAGGATCCCGCCGACCGAGGTCCCCGCGATCACCTCGACACTGTCGGCCAGTGTGCCTTGCATGCCCCGCGCGCGGCGAAAGGCGTCCAGCCGGGCCAGCAGATGCGCGGTGTAAAGGCCCATATAGCCGCCGCCCTTCAGGGCCAGGATCGTGGCCGCGCGCGGCGGGGCAAGTGCGCCGGGATCGTTCAGCCGATCCATACGGCCTGCAGGTGGAAGCCCGCCGCCCCCAGCGCCGCGAGCATGTCCCGGTCCCGAGGCCCGTCAAGCAGCGCAAGCGGCAGATCGACGGTGCGCGCGATGGCAAGGATCTGGATCTCCAGCGTGCCGCGCGCCAGCCCCGCCCCTGCCAATGCGCGTGCGATCGGGGGAAAGGCCTCGATCTCGTCCAGCCCGAAAGGCAGGAACTTGCAGGCCGCCACCGGCGCATCCAGACCCGGCCCCTCGGGCGGACGGCATTGCCGCAGGATGTCGTCCAGGCTGTTTGTCAGGGTCGTGCGGTCGGGCTCGGGCTGGGTGGCGATGACATCGGCGGCATAGGTCAGCCCCGGTGCGGTCAGCGCAACCCGGGCGTTGGTGTCCGCAAGATGGCGAAAGACGGGCAGCACGCCGTTGCCGTCGACGAATTGCATCGTCGGCTGGGCGCCCAGGATGATCATTCGACCCCGGCGCCCTGCCCTGTCCCCGCGCGCAGCCCATGCAGCGCCTCGGCCAGCGTGGGCGTGACATGCGCCGCCTCGTCGGGAGGGGCCAGCGCGGCCCGGTTTGCGGGCCGGTCATGGGCAAAGCGCGCGCACAGTTCCCGGCCCGAGGCAAAGCGCGGCTCGACCGCGCGCGCCAGCGTCTCGATCAGCAGTTCCATGTCCTCGCTTGCGACGACCATCGCCTCGCGCCGGTCGTGGCTCTTGGCATCGGCCACGCGCTGCGGCCCGCTTTCCGCACTCAGGTCGATCAGCCGACCGGGATTTGCCTTGAGCGCGGTGATGCGCGCCGCCTGCCCGCCCGCAAAGACTGCGTTCGCCACCATGGCCAGCCGGGCGGCGTGACGGTCGTCGAGCCCGTGCTCGACCAGTGCGCGGCCCAGAGTCCGGCCGATATCGGTGGGCGTTGAAACCGGGCTGTCGTCGTCGTCTTGCATGGAGAATGTCATGGGTGGCGTGTCCGGAACCGACCAGTCGAACCCTGCCGGAACGACCGGTCCTTTATGTGGTCATATGTCAGGTTAATATGGTCGTTTCTCATCGCATGCAAAGGGCGTGCCGGTCGCCTGTGCTGGCCGATCTGCGGCCGTTTCGACCGAAACGGGCCGATCTGCGCCCCGCAACGCGCCCGGTGCGATGTGCCGGGCGAGGTTGATGCAGGGGGCGGGAAACCCCTTGTTCCGGAAAGGCATATGCAATCCGCAATAAATGCGGTGTCTGCGGCCACGACTCGACGAGCCGTGGATTTCCTGATTCCCGATGAGGCGCCCGCTGCCCGGCCGTCCCGACCGGCAGGCCGTGCGGCACGCCCTCGTGACGCCGCCGCCAACCCGCCGCCGGTGACGTGCTCGACGGCGTGACGCAGCGCGAGATGGCGGCGCGCGCGCCGGGGGTGGTGGCGATGCTCACCGACCGGCAGGGCAATGTCTACGAGGGCGCGCGGGGGATGCGCGACCTTGCGACAGGGACGGCGATGACGACCGACATGGTCTTTGCCATCTTCTCGACCACCAAGGCGATCGGCGGGACCGCGGTGCTGCAATGCGTCGAGGAGGGGCTGCCCGACAATTCCGAGATCGACATGCCCGGGCACGGGCTTTACGGCACGGTGGGCGAGTACATGAAGTTCATCCGCATGTGGCTGAATGACGGGATGGGGCCGCAGGGTCGCGTGCTGAAACCCGAAACCGTCGCGATGGCGGTGCAGAACGGGCTTCAGCCGCATCAGAAAGTGGTGATGCTGCCCGGCGTGATTCCGTCCCTGTCCAACGATGCCGAGTTCTTCCCGGGGCTGAGGAAAGGCCGGTCCCTGACCTTCATGGTCAACCAGGAAGAGGCCCCGACCGGGCGGCCCGCCGGTGCCATCGGCTGGGCGGGGCTGGTCAACCTGTTCTACTGGATCGACCGGCAGAACGGCTTCGGCGGCTTCCGGGCCACCCAGACCTGCCTTTCGGCGATCTGGTCTCCTTTGGCGGCTATCTCGATTTCGAGACCGCGTTCTACCGCAACCTGCGCCATTCCCGCGTCGCGTGACGCCCCCGGCCGCCGCCGGTCCCCGGCGCAAGGCCCGCGGCCATGACGATGCGTCCTTGCCGGATCGCGCGCGCCCCGCGCTGCGCCAAATTGTCGCGCGTCCGGATGCTGGACGGGGTGTTACCCGCCGCGATAGCGCTAACGTCCCAGTCGAGGAGGGTGCAATGTCCGACACCGTTACGGCTTCCGTTAGCCTGTCCGATCACTACGATCTGACCCCGTCGCCCGACAAGTTCGAGGCGACGCGCGACCGCTATGACCGTGTCGCCCATGTCATCCCGCCCGAGGACTGGGCGCGCCACGCGCCCCTGATCCTCGCGATCGACGCGCTCAAGCAACGGCGCAACGCGGTGATCCTGGGCCACAGCTACATGCCGCCCGAGATCTATCACGGCGTCTCGGACATCGTCGGCGACAGCCTGCAACTGGCACAGGCGGCCACCCGGGTCGAGGCCGCGGTGATCGTGCAGGCAGGCGTGCATTTCATGGCCGAGACGTCCAAGGTGCTGAATCCTGGCAAGACCGTGCTGATCCCCGATGCCACCGCAGGCTGTTCGCTGGCCGACGCCGCCAGCCTGACCGAGATCGAGGCGCTGCGCGCCGCCCATCCCGGCGCGGCGGTGGTCTGCTATGTGAACACGCCCGCGGCCATCAAGGCGGCGTCGGATGTGTGCTGCACCTCGGCCAACGCGGCGCAGGTGGTCGAGGCGATGCCGGGCGACACGGTCATCCTGACGCCCGACCGCCACCTTGCCGCCAATGTCGCGCGCGAGACCGGCAAGCGGGTGATCCCGGCGGGCGGAACCTGCACCGTGCATGACCGCTTTGCCCCCGAGGATCTGCGCGCCTGGCGCGCGGTGAACCCCGACGCCATCGTGATCGCCCATCCCGAATGCCCGCCCGACGTGGTGGACGCGGCCGATTTCGCCGGCTCCACCGCCGCGATGATCGCCTGGCTGCGGGCGCGCCGCCCGTCCAACGCCTTGCTGGTCACCGAATGCTCGATGGCGGCCAATATCGTGGCCGAACTGCCCGAAGTGTCACTGACCCGGCCCTGCAACCTCTGTCCGCACATGCAGAAGATCACGCTGGAAAAAATCCTCGCCTGCCTGCATGCGATGCAGGGCGAGGTCACCGTGGCCCCCGAGCTGGTCGCCCCCGCCCGCCGCGCGGTCGAGCGGATGATCGAGATCGGGCGTGCGTGACGCCCCCCGCCCACAGGTGCCCGCATGATCCCGCTCTTGCCCGACCTGATCCTTGAGCCGCTCGTCCGCGCCGCGCTGCTGGAGGACCTGGGCCGCATGGGCGATGTCACCTGCCGCGCGGTGATCCCGCCGGGGACCACCTGCACCGCCCATCTGCGCGCCCGGCAGGCGGGCCGACTGTCGGGGCTGGCGGTCGCGGCGCTGGCCTTCCGGCTGGTCGATCCGGGCCTTGCGATCCGGCCCCTTGCCGCCGACGGGACCCCCTGCGCCGCCGGGCAGACCCTGCTGAGCGTCACGGGCGAGACCGCCGCGATCCTGGCGGCCGAGCGCGTCGCGCTGAACTTTGCCGCACGGCTGTCGGGGATCGCCACGCTGACCGCCGGATTCGTCGCCGAAACACGCGGCACCGCCACGCGCATCACCTGTTCGCGCAAGACCACGCCGGGGCTGCGCATGGTCGAGAAACTGGCCGTCCTGCATGGCGGCGGCTCCAGCCATCGATTCGATCTGTCCGACGCGATCCTGATAAAGGACAACCACATCGCCGCGGGTGGCGGGCTCGACCGGGTCCTGCGCGCCGCTCGTGCCGCTGTCTCGCACATGATGAAGATCGAGGTCGAGGTCGATACGCTGGACCAGCTCGACACCGTCCTTCGGATCGGCGGGGCGGATGTCGTGCTGCTGGACAACATGACCACCGAACAGCTTGCCGAGGCGGTGCGCCGCGTCGAGGGGCGCCTGGTGACCGAGGCATCGGGCAACATGCGGCTCGACCGCATCGCCGAGGTCGCGGCAACCGGGGTCGACTACATCTCGTCCGGCGCGCTGACCCATTCGGCCCCGGCGCTGGATCTGGGGCTGGACATCGACGCCCAAACCGGGCCGACCGGAGCCTGACAGGGGTGCAGGCCGGGCCGCGCCTCAGCGCGCGAGAAACCCCCTGACCTCTGCGCTGCTGACGACATGGCAATAGATCATGTTGATGACGGCCAGTTCATGGCGGTGCAGCTCGTCGGTTGCCGCCGCACAGCAATCCTCGACCACTACGACGTCGAAGCTTTCATCGGCGAGGCTGCGCACGCTGGAACTGACGCATTGATCGGTGAAGATGCCCGCCACGATCACATGCCGGATGCCCATGTTGTGCAGGATCATCCGCAGGTTGGTCCCCGCAAGCGCGCTGTCGGTGGTCTTGGTGACCACGATCTCGTCCGCCCGCGGGCCGACCTCGTGCACGATCCGGCCGTCGGCGCGGTCCTTGGGCAGAAGCAGGTAGTTGAAGCCGGGTTTCTTCCGGGACAGCGAGCGGTCGCGCCCGTCCTGTTTCAGGCAGGCGATGCGGGCATGGATCACCTCGATCCCGTTCCCGCGCGCCCAGTCCTGCAAGCGCCGGGTTCGGGATCACCACGTCGCGCATCCGGTCGAAGAAGGTCTGCCAGCGGGTGTTTTCCTCGGGCGTGTCCTTGGGCTCCAGACAGGTGTTCTGGATGTCGATCACCAGAAGCGCCGTTTCGGCGGGCGGCAGGACGATATCCTCGGGCTCGTCGGCGGTCTCGTAGTAGAAGGAGCGAAAGGCGGTCTTCCAGCTCATGGGGGTCTCCTGAAAGGGCAGCGGTCAGGCCGCGTGGGATTTTGCGGGGCGCGCGACCCAGTGGCCGGGCGCGTGTTCCCGCATCTCGTGACGCGCGGGGGGCTGGCCCAGCGGCCGGACGGGCGATCCGACCTCGCCCTCGCGCGGCAGGACGGGCGGGCGCATGTGCTCGGGGTCGGGGATGGGCACGGCCGACAACAGGCGGCGCGTATAGGGACGGGCGGGGTCGCGCAGCACCTGTTCGCGCGCGCCGGTCTCGACGATCTGGCCCAGGTTCATCACCGCCACGCGGTCGGCGACCTGTTCGATCACCGCCATGTCATGGCTGATGAACAGATAGGCCAGCCCCTCCTCCTGCTGCAATTCGCGCAGAAGCTCCAGCACCTCGGCCTGCACGGTCACGTCCAGCGCGGTGGTGGGTTCGTCGGCGATCAGGATCTCGGGGTTGCAGGCCAGCGCGATGGCGATCATCACGCGCTGGCGCATGCCGCCCGACAATTCGTGCGGATATTGTTTCAGCCGCCGCTCGGCATCGGTGATCTGCACGTCGCGCAGCAGATCGAGCGCGCAGGCGGGCGCCTCGGCGCTTGTGCAGGCGCGGTGTTCCAGCAGCACCTCGGTCAGTTGCCGCCCGATCGTCATCACCGGGTTGAGCGAGGTCATCGGCTCCTGGAAGATCATGGAAATCCGGTTGGCGCGGATGTCGCGGAAATCGCGCTCGCGTCGGCCTGCAGGTTCGGTGCCGTCCGCCAGCCGGATCGAGCCCTTTGCGATCCGCGCCATGGGTTGCGGCAGAAGCCCCATGATCGCCAGCGCCGTCATCGACTTGCCCGAGCCGGATTCGCCCGCAAGGCACAGCGTCTCCCCCCCCGGTTCAGGGTGAAACCCAGGTTCTCGACCACGGTCTTTGCGCCGTCGGGGGTGGCGACCTGGATCGTCAGCCCCTCGACGGTCAGGACCGGGCGTGGCGCGTCCCCGCGCCCGGGAGGTGCGGCCGGTTCGCTCATTCGAAGACGATCCGCGGCAGGTAGAAGGACACAACCCAGTTCGGCATGTCCACGATCTCGGAGATGCGCAGGTCGCCGCAGACCGAACACAGCATGTAGGCCTGAACCGGCGACAGCTTGTGCTGCGCGCAGATCAGGTCGACCATGGCCGCCAGCGCATCGCGCGCCCCGGTCATCAGGTCGGGGCCGATGCCTGTCGTCACCTCGTAGCCCCGGGCATCCAGATGCCGCGTCACCGGCCCCGGCGTGGTGAAGCGCGGGAATTTCAGCGGCTGGTCCCTGATGAGATAGAGCGTGAGCGAGACGTTCATCGGGCTTTCGATCGCGGTGCCGCAGACCTCGCCATCGCCCTGGGCGGCATGGGTGTCGCCGATGGAAAACAGCGCGCCCTCGACATAGACGGGGCCGGTGACCGGGTTGACGCGCTCGAAGGACAGGATGGCCAGATCGGCGGCGGTGCTGTCCTGCGCGAGTTGCCCGCCCGAGGCATCGACGCATTCGAAATGCACCGATTCCCCGGGCGCCACGGTGGCGACGGGGGGGGGATCGAACGATCCCACCCGAAATGATGATTACGACCGTGGATCGTGTGATTGCAGTTATTGCACATCGGTCGAATACACGAAGTCGTAGTTCACCGGCACATGGACCGGATCGACGAAGATCGCGTCGGGGCCGCCCGGACGGGCCGAGCGCATGGTGAAGCGCTGTTCGTTGAACCCCGGCACCCAAGGCGCATCCTCCATGATCTTGAGGTAGATTTCGCGCCACGCGGCCTCGCGCGCCTCGGCCTCGGCGGGGTCGGTCATCGCGTCGGCGGCATTGGCCGCGGCGTCCAGGTCCTCGTTGCAGTACCACGACCAGTTCCAGCCGCCCTGCACCGCGCCGTCGCAGCCCAGGATCGGCCCGTAGAGGTTCGACGGGTCGGGGAAGTCGGCGATCCAGGCCATGCTACCCGTCCAGATCATCGGCGCCTGGTCCGGCTCGCCGCCCGCGGCGATCACGTTGGCCTGTGCCAGCGACCGGATTTCCGCCCGGATGCCGATGGCCGCCAGATCCTGCTGGAAGCTTTGCGCGATGCGCGGGTTCGGGTCGGTGGTGAAGACGTACATCTCGGTCTCGAACCCGTCGGGGAAGCCCGCCTCGGCCAGCAGCGCCTTGGCGGCCTCGGGGTCGTAGGGATAGCCCTCGTAATCGGGCGCATAGCCCGGCATCGTGGGCGGCAGGGGCTGGTTGGCGGGCACCGCGCGGCCGTTGATGATGCGCACGGCGCGGTCCTTGTTGATCGCCATATTCATCGCCTGATGCACCTTGACGTTGTCGAAGGGCGCCATGTTGACGTTCATGGTGATGTAGCCGGTATGCAACTGCCCGCCCTCGATCACCACATCCTTGAAGGCCGGATCCTGCTTGACTTCGAGGAACTTGGCGGGCGGGATGCCGTCGCCGGGGATGTCGGCCTGCCCCTGTTGCCGCCGCAGAAGGGCGACGATGGGTTCCAGCCCGATCTCGAAGGTGATCTTGTCGAGCTTGGGCAGCCCCTCGTTCCAGTACTCGGTATTGCGGGCGAAGGTCAGCGACTGGCCCAGCGTCCAGTTTTCAAGATAGAAGGCGCCGGTGCCGATCGGGTACTTGCCGAAATCCTCGCCATATTGTTCGACCACCTCTTTCGGCACGATGGACGAGAAGTTGATCGCCATCACATGCAGGAAGGTGGCGTCAGGCCGCGACAGCTTGATTTCGACCGTGTAGGGGTCGATCACGCTCACGCCCGACAGGCTGTCGGCCTCGCCCGCGGCCATTGCGTCATAGCCTTCGATCGAGCCGAAGAAGCCCGCGCCGGGGCTTTGCGTCGCGGGATTGGTCACCCGGTCCAGCGAATATTTCACGTCCTCGGCCGTCATCTCGCGGTCATTGTGGAACTTGACGCCCCGGCGCAGCTTGAAGGTGTAGGTCATCCCGTCATCCGAGATGGTGTAATCCTCGGCCAGGTCCTTTGTTCAGCTCGGTGGTGCCGGGCTCGTAATCCATCAGCCCGTCGAACAGAGACTTGATCATCGACCGGCTCTGCCAGTCATAGCCGATGGCCGGATCAAGGGTGGAGACGTCGTCCTTGTAGGTGAAGATCATCGCGCCGCCCTGCTTGGCATCCACGAAATCCTGCGCCAGAACGTCGATCATGGAACTGCGCATCATGCGCGAATACCAGCCCGTGCCCAGAAGCCCGATGGTGATCGCGGGCAGCACCAGATGGGCAAAGGTGCCGTAGCCGCCGATGGGAAACCAGTTCAGTTGCACCGCGAAGACATAGAGCAGCAGGATGCCCACCACGAATTGCGGCGCCGAGATGGTGACGAAGGAAAACACCATCAGCGACTGGTCCAGCGCGGAATTGCGTTTCAGCGCGGCGATGATGCCGATGGTCAGCCCCAGGATCAGCTCGACCGTGATCGCCGCCGCCATCAGCAACAGCGTGGCGGGCATCCGCGCCGCGATCAGTTCCGAAACCTCGGTCCGTTGCAGGTAGGACCGGCCCAGATCGCCCTGAAGCAGGTTGCCCAGATAGCGCGCATACTGGATGTGGAAGAGCTGATCGAGGCCAAGCTGGGCGCGGATATTGGCCCCCGTCTCGTCGGTGGCGGACCGGCCCGCGATCTGGCGCGCGGGATCGGCGGGCACGAGGTAGAGCAGGGCAAATGTCAGAACGCCCCAGCAGGATCAGCAGCGACCCGCCCAGCCGGCGAATGACATAGGCCCACATCAGTGCCGCCCCTTCAGCCGCGGGTCGAGCGTGTCGCGCAGCGCGTCGCCCAACAGGTTGAACGCCAGCGCCAGCAGCACGATGGCCAGCAACAGCGCGGGAAAGGCCATCATCAGGTCGGTAAACCGCATCAGGATGCCGCCGATCCAACCGCCGAAATAGCCCGCCGTGATGCCCACCGTCGCGCCCAGCAACACCGCGATGCCATTGGCCAGCACCCCGATGATGAGCGAAGTCTGCGCGCCCAGGATCAGCCGCGAAAGGCGTTGTTGCAGAACTCCCGTCGTACGGGATTCACATTGCGAATCCATGCGGTTAGACGGGCGGCATGAGCAAGCGCAAGCCCGCCCGCTACCGCACGACGAACTGGTCTGACTACAACGCTGCCCT
>Ga0209614_1000915_pt1 | contig 24250 bp, 22 predicted proteins | sample BlaSprsedimmetaG_FD_185484 | JGI IMG/M metagenome (GOLD analysis project Ga0209614, IMG submission 185484) | Hot spring sediment bacterial and archeal communities from California, USA to study Microbial Dark Matter (Phase II) - Blank Spring... ... | reverse complement strand
AACTGGTTATCCCTGCAAAAAAAATATGATTGTTTTTTCTTCGTGGCCGATTGGCACTCGCTGACCACAGAATACAATAATGCCGGAGAAATTCAGGGCAATATTGTCAATATGGTTATTGACTGGCTGAGTGTAGGCATTGATCCGGTGAAAAGCACTCTCTTTATCCAGTCAGAAATCAAGGAGCACGCTGAACTGCACCTGCTGCTGTCCATGATTACCCCGCTGCCTTGGCTGGAGAGAAACCCGACTTACAAGGAACAGCAGGAGCAGCTTATCAATAAGGATCTAAACACCTATGGATTTTTAGGTTATCCGGTGTTGCAGGCGGCTGATATTATCATGTATAAGGCAAACAGTGTGCCGGTGGGCGTCGATCAACTGCCCCACGTGGAGCTGACCCGCGAGATAGCAAGGCGTTTTAATTTTATTTACAAAGAGGTTTTTCCTATACCGGAACCAATGCTTGCCGAGGTTCCGAAGCTGCCGGGCATTGATGGCCGCAAGATGAGCAAAAGCTATGGCAACGCCATATTTCTCTCGGATACGCCGGAAGAAATGTCACACAAGATAAGTCAGATGGTGACAGATACCAACCGTATGCGACGTAAAGACCCGGGTGATCCGGAAAGATGCTTTGCTTTTGCCCTGCATCGCCTTTACTTTCCATCTATGGTGCTGGATGAGATCACGGATGCCTGTAAAAAAGCGACTATAGGTTGTGTGGAGTGCAAAAAGAGACTGGCATCTGCTGTCGTTTCCGCTATGGAGCCAATCCGGGAGAAGAGGCGGTCTCTGCTCAAAAAAACGGAGTGGGTTATAGAGATTCTGGAGAAAGGATCACACAAGGCCCGGCAGCAGGCCACGACCACTATGGAAGAGGTGCGTGGCGCCGTCTGGGGTACTCAGAGATGGAATATCAAGTCAAATTAGATGCCTTTGAGGGCCCGTTAGATTTACTCCTCCATCTCATTAAAAAGAACAAAATCAATATCTACGATATCCCCATTGCTGTAATAACCCGGCGATACCTGGAATATCTCGACCTCATGCGTGTTCTCAACATTGAGGTGGCCGGAGAGTTTCTGGTCATGGCGGCTACCCTTGCCCATATCAAATCGCGCATGCTCCTCCCCCAACCTCAGACAGAAGATGAAGAAGACCCCCGTCTGGAAATTGTACGTCCCTTGCTGGAACTTTTGGAGATCCAGGACGTCGCCGGGGAACTGGTAAAACGCCCCCTGCTGGACAGGGATGTCTTCTGTCGCGATTTTGTGCCGGACGAAGTAAAGGAAGGGGATAAGGAAAAGGAACCGGCAGCATTTGCCGTGGGGATCTTTGACTTGATAGACGCCTTTCGCCGCCTGATGGAAAAAGAGGCCGTTGAACATTTCATGGATATTACCCTGACCCGGATTAGTCTAAGTGAAAAGATCGATGAGATATTAAACCGTCTTTCGCCGGGGGAGCCCGTTTCTTTTCATGCCCTTTTTACCGATGCGTTGACCCGCCGCGGGATGATCCTTACCTTTATCGCCTTACTTGAAATAGCCCGTTTGGGCCTCATCCATATCTGGCAACGCCCCGCCGGCGGCGAAATAGAACTTCAACTTAAATAGTATTTTCGTTAACTGCTGTGGGATAAAATAATCTGTTGACAACGGGTGGGGTTTGGTGCGAAATATCTGGAGACGTGCATTTCGTTCTGAATTTGACATGGATTAAATCACGCAGGGAGGGTCGGATCATGTTTCAGAAAAAGACGGCGGTTGCTTTAATTCTGGTAACGGTTATCAGCTTGGTTTTTGCGGGTATTGCCTCTGCCCAACTGGATAAATTAACCGAAATAGCTGGCGGGTCGCTACGGATGGGAGAAACTCTCGCTGTTTCTCCGTATCCGGGCCATGAGGGACATGGAGACCACAAGACATACTACTGGGTGGACTTTGTTGCCCAGCCCGAAGGTGCAAAGGGGAACGCCGAAGTCTATGCCGGGGGCAAAAAGATTGACGACTTTCCCGTCCATAACAAAGAGATACGGGTGTATTATTTAAATAGCGGCTTCAGCGTGCAATATGTCGGCGGCGCGGCTGAGTCCATGAAGGTCTCTGTCCGCATAGCCCCGTACACAGTAGGGCCTGGAGGACACTAAAGGGCGAATATCACCCCAAAAATCTTCTTAAATAGGCGGCCTCTTCAATCATGGATTGAAGATTAGGGTCGTCGTTTTTAAGGGCCTTGATGACCCGGCTGGTAATCTTTTTGTGTTCGTGATTAACTTTAAAGTCAAAGACATCGGGACGGATGGAGTTTTTGACCATATCAGGAAGAATGGCCAGAACCTCTTCGTTAAAATAAGAAAGTCCATCGCTTATATCCTCGACAAAATGAATATAAGCCTCTTTCAAATAATCCAGATCATTCCGATCCAGGGCATTCAGTCCCAGGATCTCCGGCGGAAGACCTATGGAATAACAGGCCGCACAGAAGCCTATAGCCCTGGGAAGGGAGACCTCGCCCACGCTTCTGGAATAGCCAAAGAGCCCGATGTGGAGCTTGCGCATTCTTCTTTTTGGTATGTATCTGGCTACTTGATTAATCAACGGGGCCAGGGGTTCCACCTGTTTTCGGTATTCCGCGGAGACCTTATCTATGACCTTTAAACACCACTCTTCATTAACCTCCCAACCCCTTCGCCTTGGAGATGTTTTAAGCCGTTCGACAGCTTTAATAGTCATATCTACGGGATAATCATATTTAAAGGCCGATTGCACGGTGTAGGTCTGGACATCGGGGTATTCAAAGAGAACCCGGTCTTCATTTCCGGGTTTGAGGTTTCCCCGAAAGGGGGCCGAACCCACTCCCAGAATGGGGTAAATCTGCACGCCCAGTTCCCGGGAAAGGCGGCGGAGCCTTTGCAGGGCTATTTTGTTGCATAGAACGGCGCTTACCAGGCCATAATTCATGGCCGGGTCAGATCTGGCCAAAAACACCCTCTGATAGGGGACTTCCTTATTTTTCAGATATTCCCTCAATATCTGATGACACTCCAGGAGATGCTCCCGATCCTCAAACAAGGGGATGACCTGTATAGACTCCGGCCGGAACTCCCCGATCCACTCCGCTATAGTAATATCTCCGGGATAGAAGGGAAGGTTCTGTTTTCCGGCGATGAAGTCCTTATAGTAATAATAGATCCTGTTCAGACAGTTCGAGGTAGTGGTCATAGGCAGGATCACTTCAAAGATGGGCAGTATATCTTCTTTATAAAAAAGCTTGGCTACATCAAAAGATCGGGGTATCTCCTCCAGTGTCTCAATTAGGACCTTGGCTTCCGCCTTTTCCACAGTAGGATTGGGGACTCTCAAGGTAATAAATACATCCTGGCCCAGTCTTTTTTCTCTAAAGAAATGCTCGTATTTGGTTAAGAGCTTTCTGACTACAAAGGCGTCCACCTCTTTCCCTTCACAATCCCACATCTGTTCATCACATCCCAGGTGAGAAAAGGCGTAGTAGGCCTCTTTTATCTCGTCTTCCCCGGACATGTCCGAACTCTCCGCAAAAAATGGCAGACGGATATTATCAGGGTGCTGGGTACTCATTACACGTGGAATCCTAGTCACCATGGCCTCCTTCGTTCCCCATTTTTTCAATTTTACCAGTCATGTGCTTCTTGCGGGACACTGCTTCTGTTCATCAAACTGATGGCGTTATTCTTACAGACAGCCCGGCATATACCGCATCCGTAACAGTTCATGGGGTGAACAGAGCATTTTGCATTTTGCCGGTCATATGTGATCGCATCAAAGTAACACCTTTTTAGGCACTCCTTGCATCCGTTGCACAGAAGGGGATCGATACCTGCGACATATTCGCCTTTCCACATGGCTTTACCGATCTGCATTTTCAACTGGAACCTGTACGCCATGCAATCCCTGTCGCAGTTACACAGGGTGCTGATAAACGGCGTATTGAACGTCCAGACACTGTGTGTTTGCCCCTCGGCATCAAGATGTCTGATGTATTGTTTTGCTTCTTTGCTTGATAGCCGGTCAAAGTCGCTGAAATCAGGGATATCTTTAAATACCGGGGTCAGATCCATGCCGATGCCAAAGCAATACCTTTTGTTTTCGCCTGTGGTCACCTTCCGGCAAATACACGGCAGTCTTACCACGGATGTGAAGTTATTCAGGATATTTTCGATATCTTCGACAGGCACGATCTGTCCGAAGTGTGTTTTCTTTAAATGCCTCGTAACCAGGGGATAGACAAGAAGACGGTAAATACGGGGAAGACGTTTTTTCCATGTATATGCCCTTTGTACATCTATGCTCAGAGAATGAAAGAAATTCTTGAGATAGGCCTTCAGTTTTTTTTCGGAGCTTACCTGATGAAACATCTCCTCGGTATAATTGGTGATATTTTCATACCACTTCTTACCTTCTCCGTGCTTTATGCAAAATTCACACATGAAAGACTTTCCCTGATTACCGTATTATTCTCTCTGCTAATTTGATTATTGTACCTCAGCAGATGCCGCTTAAGGAATCATTTTCTTTCGTTACCCGGCTTGTTTGTTATGGGGCGGTCAGTGACAGCTACGTAGGGTGGGCATTGCCCACCAAGCGGGAGAGCTCGTTTCAATCCTCACCCGCCCTTGCGGGCGGGCGCTACACTATCTGTAACTATTCGGAAATTCCTAATAATTTGATGCATGAGATCACCTCTGTTAGATTTTTCTCAGTGTTATAGTGTGGAAAGTTCGTAATATTTTGAATTTCCTTTGGCAGTTCTGTTTGAAACAAGAGAACGTATGCTGAACAATTATTAAACATATAATTATCCCAGCTCCGGGGATTCACTCTCTCGGGAATCGGCAAAACACTTACTGATCTCCTTTAGAGAAAAACTTCCTTGATTTTCTGGATCATACTTCCCAAGCCATCCTTGTCAGGATGGGAGCCCCGCCTTGAAGCAAGGCTCCCAGTTAGAGATTTGCTATGCAACAGTCCAAACCTCTGCTTGGATTCCCAGTTGTGCTAACCTGGACTTGGCAGAAGCCTCCGAACCTTTCGGAATGACAACCATGAAGGTTTTTCCATATTGCGCGGCGTTTGCCGCAAACAGTCTCCACTGGTCTTCGGTGTGCTGGTCGAAGACTGAGTCGCCTGTCTCTGCCTCAAAAATGGCACCAGTTCCATTCCAGCTAGCTGTCATATCGGGTATGTGTCCCTTTCCGGTTGATTCCCAATATATAAGATCTGGTTGTAAGAGGCCTTTTAAATCGGCCTTCACGTTTTTACACCCTTTAGAGATGAGATAGTCGTAAACATCCCGTACAATTTGGTCGTGCTGTGATTGCGATTCTCGTTTTGCCATAATAACCTCCTTTGTTCACATGGGAGCTCAAGCTCCACTGAAGCCTCGAGACAGTTGTTAATACATCTGCTATCAGAATCCGAACAATTCTGACAGCGGCCTAACCAATAGAATAACTTGGGGAAATCACGGATACATTTTGGACACTCCTTCCCTCGGCAGGATTTGAGTGATGCCGGGGAGGAGATGGAAATTCGAACGGCCCCGCGGAAAAAACCTTGACAGATAAGGTCCTTTTGAGCTACACAGTGAGCAATGATTCTCTGCCGGAACTCTCCGGCATCACTCAGCCGACCCCGGCCGCGCCAACGGCCGGGGTTTTTCACTATATGCTACCCTGAGCAGCTTAAGCGTACCATATATTGTATGTCAACCAAAAAATTTACCTGAGTCATAATTTGCTAATTTCTCGAACATAAAATAAAAGGCCTTCTCTGCACGGCCGGGGTTTGGAATGGAGGCGGGATGCCCGCCCCTTTAAAAAATAGTTAATTATTTTAAATGGTTATGAGTAAAAGGGGCTGATTATGATAAAAACCATAGGCCGGGACACAAGAAAATGCTAGCTCCGTATAGCGGGACGTTAGTGCAGAACCTGCATAGAATAGACAAAAAGAAGCAATCTCCGAAGCCGAAAACCTAATTCAGAAATCGGGGACGCTCATTGTTTTATAAGTTTCTGTTTTTCGATAAGCGAATACTGACTTAAATCGAGCCACCTCTTCGCCTCGTTTTACCGATTGGCCCCTTGATCTCTTCTGCCGGTCAAATCGCTCTACGATCCAAACTGCGATATTGTATGGCCTCGGAGATATGAGCAGATTTGACGGACGCCTCCCCTTCGATATCTGCGATAGTGCGGGCAATCTTTAATATGCGGGCGTAGGCCCGGGCGCTCAAGCCCAGCTTGTTAACCGCTACCTCCAGAAGCTTGTGTGATTCGGCATCAATAGCACAAAATTTCTTGATAAGGCGGGTATTCATCTGGGCATTGCAGTGGATGGGCTTGCCTTCAAACCGTTCCTTTTGCCTCCGGCGGGCCAGATCAACCCTTTTTCTTATCTCCTCTGACGACTCGCCGGGATGGATAGAAGCCAGGTCCTTGTAGTTGAGGGCGGGCACTTCTACGTGGATATCTATGCGGTCGAGAAGCGGGCCGGAAATCTTTGAGCGATATTTTTGTATATAAAGATGCGTGCAACTGCACGTGTGCTTGGCGCTCCCGTAATAACCGCACGGGCAGGGATTCATGGCCGCTACCAGCATAAACCGGGCCGGATAGGTAAGGGACATAGAGGCCCGCGAGATCGTAACCCGCCCATCCTCTAATGGCTGCCGCAACACTTCCAGGACATTCTTTCTGAATTCCGGCAGTTCGTCCAGAAAAAGCACGCCATTGTGGGCCAGACTAACCTCTCCGGGTTTAGGAATCTGGCCGCCCCCGATCAGACCGGCATCAGAGATGGTATGATGCGGCTGACGAAACGGACGGGTAGCAATAAGGGCGCTTCCCTGGGGCATTAGTCCCATGACACTAAAGACCTTGGTTGTCTCCAGGGCCTCCTCAAAGCTCATGGCCGGTAATATGGTCGGCAGGCGTTGCGCCAGCATGGTCTTGCCTGAGCCCGGAGGGCCGATCATTAACAGATTATGACCTCCGGCCGCGGCAATCTCTAAGGCCCTTTTGACATGTTCCTGCCCCTTAACCTCATTAAAGTCCATATCGCTTTTACCGGCGGTACCAAAGAGGTCAGCCGTATCCACATCTACCGGGGTCGGGTTTCTTTTTCCATTGAGTAGTTCCACTGCCTCCGAAAGCCATTCTACCGGTAATACCTCAACGCCCTTTACGACCGCTCCTTCCAGGGCATTTTCTTTGGGCACTACGATGCCGGACAGCCCGGCGGCACGTGCGGCCATAGCCATGGGCAGTACCCCTTTAGTCGCTTTTATACGGCCATCGAGCGAAAGTTCGCCGGATAACATATAATGGTGGAGATTATCTTTGCTTATGGTTCCGGTGGCAGCCAGAATACCAACAGCTATGGGCAGGTCATATCCCGTGCCTTCTTTCTTTATATCTGCCGGGGCCAGATTAACCGTGACGCGATGGGTAGGAAACTCATAGCCTGAGTTCTTGATAGCGGATTTGACCCGGTCTTTGCTTTCCTTTACTGCGCCCTCGGGTAAGCCAACGGTGGAGAAGGCCGGCAGCCCGAAGGCAATATCTACTTCCACTTCCACTACATAAGCCTCAACACCCAGAACGGCGCTGCTCAGGATCTTTGCCAGCATGGAAAACTCTCCCGTTTTATGTCCACCTCGTACTTATCGGCGGTGAAGGGTGGGGACTTAAGGGAAGCACATACGATTTTATCGGTCTTGGAGAAAATATGGAGTGAGTTATGATTTATAAAATCTCCCTTAACCCCTTTTCCAAAGAGGGGAATAGAGCAGAGTAAAATTACCCGCTCGATTACGCGAAGACCCTCAAATTAGAAATTATGGAGCCTCTTGCAAAACTGTTTGTCATCCCCGAATGCTTTTATCGGGGATATGGTTTTTCAAGCAGTTTAAACCAGATTCCCGCTCAGAATCGCTGCGGGAATGACAGAATTGGGACTTTTGCAAGAGCCTCTATGGTATGCCCTTGTATCTCTTATGATCTGCTGTAGGTGGAGATTATCTCCATAATCAGTTGAACGGTCTGGACCATGTCTTCGAGATGAATATATTCATTTGTGCTATGGACAGACTGCATGCCCGTGCCCAGTATTACGGTGGCGATGCCATGGGCGTTAAAGATGTTGGCATCACTCCCGCCGCCGCTTTTTTCCGGCGTGAGCTGGCGCCCCAAAATCTTCCCTGCCTCCTGTGCCAGGACAACTACGGGGTGGCTGCCATCAACCGTCATTAACGGATATTCCGTAACTACCTCCATATGCCAGGCCGGGAGATTGTCATCCGCCGTTCTTTTCCCCTGAAAATCTCCCCCCTTTAAAATCCCCCCGCGCCCCCCTTTTTCAAAGGGGGGTATATGTTTCTCTTTATAGGCCAAGACCGCTCTTTCAAAACATCCTCTTATGTGTTCGGTGTGATCGGCCAGTTTTCGCCGGTCGTGGCTGCGTACCTCACCTTCCAGCTCTATATAGTCCGGTATAATATTGCGAGCCGTCCCCCCGCGTACTAACCCGATATTAGCGGTAGTCTCATGGTCGATACGGCCCAACTGCACGGTAGCCAGGGCCTCACCGGCAATCTGTATGGCATTTATGCCTTTTTCAGGTTCGAGGCCGGCATGGGCGGCCAATCCCTGGACCTTGATGCAAAGGCTGTTGGCCTCCGGAGCCCCGTTTATGATGCGGGTAATGGAGCTGGTATCCAGGGCATAACCCATCCGGGCCTGGAGCAGATTGTAATCAAGGGACTTAGCCCCGAAAAGCCCTATCTCTTCACAGACCGTAAAGACAAACTCCAGCGGGCAATGCGCTGTTTTGTTCTCCTGTAAATACCTTACCGCTTCTATTAAAATAGCTATACCCGACTTATCGTCTGCCCCTAGGATGGTTCGACCATCACTCCTAAACGTTTCATCCTCTTGGATTACTTTTATGCCCTTTCCGGGTTCCACAGTGTCCAGATGGGCATTAAACATAAGCGGTAAAAGATCTCTCCGTGTGCCCGGTATGCGAACGATCAGATTACCGCTTTCGCTGCCGATGAACGGTCCGGCCTTATCTTCTATTACCTCGGCGCCCAGGGATTCAAATATCTTTCGTACATATTGTGCGATAGCCCCTTCCTGCTTCGAAGGGCTGTCAATCTGCACCAGGCGCAGAAACTCCCCGGCTAGTCGCTGTCTGTTTATCATCTTTTTGGCCTTTCTGTTTAACAATAACTTCCGTCTCTTCTATGGCTCTGGCCTCGGCCTTCCGTATAATAAATTGTAAATGCCTGTAAGAAAAAATATGGCCTTGTTTAGGGATGAACCCCAGTTCTTTTAAGATAAAACCGGCTATGGTTTCATAGTCGCCTTCCGGGATCCCCAGATGTAGCTGCTCATTGGCCTGGCTTACCTCCATACGCCCTTTGATCAAGTAATGGTTTGGGCCCAGCCTGGTAAAGGGGGCGGCCTCCTTGTCAAACTCATCCGCTATTTCCCCCATTACCTCTTCGAGAATATCTTCTACGGTGACCATTCCTATGGTGCCGCCATACTCATTGACCACTATGGCTATAGTTTTGCCTTCTTTTTGTAAGTCAAGCAGCAATTCATCTACCGGCTTGGTCTCCGGTACATAGTAGGGTTTGTACATAAAACTGCTGACCGGCAGGCTTTCATCTGCCACGCCGATTAAATCAAAGGCGTTTAATATCCCGACCATATTATCGATACGCTTGTGGTAAACAGGCAGTCGCCCGTAACCCGTTTCCCGGAACTTACGGACGGCATCGGCCACAGGTGCGCCATCCGGCAAGGCTGAAACCTTAACCAGAGGAATCATCACCCGGCTCACGTCTGTCTCCATGAATGAAAACATCTTTCGTATAAGCCGCTTCTCGGCCTTGTCCAGTTCGATCTCGTCTTCATCCATACGAAGGGTTAGTTTCAGCTCTTCGCGCGTGACAAAAGGCTGCTCCCTTCTTTCCGATATATTTGTCAACAAATGAGAAAAACGGGCAAATATCCAGACCAGGGGATAAAGAATATAAGATGCCGCCGTAATGCCATAGGCGGCCTTCGGGGCGAGCTGTTGTGCTTTTTGCTGGAATATAGTCTTTGGGATAATCTCTCCAAAAATGAGGACGAAAAGCGGCATGAGCAAGACAGCCAACCATTCACTCCCATATCTCCACTGCTCTACCATCCAGGCTGTCGTCAAGACGGTATTGGTGGCCACGGCCAGATTGGTCCCAAGAAGCGTAGTGGAGAATAACCAGGTCGGCCTTCCCAGGAGTTTCAAGGCCGCAGTTGCCCCTTTATGACCGTCAGAGGCCATTTGCTGCAGTTTCTTCCGGTCAGCGGCTACCAAGGCTATCTCTGAACCGGAGAAAAATGCCTCCAGAAATAATAAGCCAATAAACCAGGAGAGCGGATAAACCATATCACTTACGGTCATAGGTCATGGAAAGCTGTTTTGCCTTCCCTCTCCACCTTCAGTTGTAAGATGCGGGTCCCTTTTAATTTGATTACGGTAAAGCGGAGGTCGTTATAGGCGGCGCTGTTCCCCTCCTTAGGCAATTCGCCAAAAAGGTTGAGCACAAATCCACCGATGGTTTCCACCTCATCCGAAGGGATATGCGCGCCGGTTATCTCGTTGAAATCTTCTATAAGCATCCTGGGAGAGACCAAATAAACGCCTTTCCCTTTCTCTTCAAAAGCCATTCTTTTTTGGTCATATTCATCATATATTTCTCCAAAAAGTTCTTCCAGAATATCTTCCATGGTTACCAGTCCGGCTAAATCTCCATATTCGTCCACCACCATGGCCAGATGGATGCGGCGCTTCTGAAACTCTTGAAAAAGATCCTCAACGTTTTTTGTCTCCGGGACGTAATAGACCGGCTTAAGGCGGGAACTCAAGTCAGCTACTGTGCCGCCGGCGTATTTTAACTTTATGCCCACAAGATCTTTAACGTGAAGGATCCCGACCGGCTTGTTGATCTCATGTTCATATACGGGCACCCGTGAGAACCCTCTCGTTTTGATTTTCTCTATAGCGAGAGAGAGGCCGGCATCAAGAGGCAAGGCAAATATATCCGGACGGGGGGTCATGATAGCCGCTACTTTTGTATCGCCGAATTCCATCGCCCTTCTTATAAAATCCCTCTCCAGGCGCTCAATAACCCCGGCGCGGTGCCCATGTTCGACCAGACGTAAAAAGTCTTTTTCCAGTATAAACTTTGTCCTTTTCCCTTTGGGCAATCCGGCTACTCTAAGAACAACATCTACTGTGGACTGCGCAAGCCATCGCACCGGAGCAACCCATTTTACAAACAAAGACATCGGCCTTGCCGCGAAGGAGGCTATAGATACCGGGTGGGATATAGCCAGTACTTTGGGGGAGATATCACACAAGATGATTATAACGCCGGTCATGATGACTATGGCTACCCAACTCCCGGACGCACCAAAATGTTTGACGGCAAGAGGGGTGGCCAGGGCAGAGGCGACCACATTACACATATCGTTGCCGATGATAATAGATATCAGGAGACGCCGCGGCCGGGCCAACAGGCCGTCTATCAGGCTGTACTTTGGGTGACCTTCCTCCCGGAGACGAATCAAACGCCATCGCCCCAGGGAAAAAAGAGCTGTTTCTGAGCCGGAAAAAAAGGTGGAACAAAGAAGACAGAAGATGATTATTGATATATAAATGGACGGTGAAGGGTCCAAATGTCTTTCCCTATTTCTTACTTTGCCTGCCGGATTTCGTCTTTACAAGGGCTAATTCCAGGATTTCATCAACGTTCTTAACCGGATAAAAGGTAATGCGGCGGCGGATTCGATCCGGTATTTCCTCTAAATCTTTAGTATTTGGCTCTGGTATGATAACCTTTTTTATACCGGCCCGAAGCGCTGCCAGGGCCTTTTCTCTCAACCCCCCGATCGGCAAGACCCTGCCCCGCAACGTTATTTCTCCTGTCATAGCCACTTCCCTGCTCACCGGCGCCCTGGTCAAGGCGGAAACAAGGGCAGTGGCCATAGTAACGCCGGCTGACGGGCCGTCTTTAGGAATAGCGCCAGCCGGGACATGTATATGGATATCCAGCTCTTCGTAAAATTTCCTATCGAGCTTAAGCTTATCCGCACGGGACCGGATATAGCTCAGAGCGGCCAGCGCCGACTCTTTCATTACCTCTCCAAGCTGTCCGGTGAGAGTGAGATTTCCTTTTCCTTTCATGGTAGTGACTTCCATATGGAGGACTTCTCCGCCCTCCTGGGTCCAGGCCAGGCCGGTTGCCAGTCCTATCTGGCTGGCCTCCTGCTCCGCTTCCGGCAGGTATTTGGGGACGCCCAGGTATTTGTGCAGATTGGCACGCGTTATGAGAAACGGCCCTTTTTCGCCTTCGGCCAGACGCCGGGCCACCTTTCGGAATACAGACCCGATTTCTCTCTCTAGGTTTCGCAGACCGGCTTCTTTTGTATATTGTGAGATCATGTGAAGGATAGCGTTGTCGGCGATCTTTATTATATCCTTGCTGATTCCATTTTCTTTGAGCTGGCGGGGGAAAAGGTATTTCCTGGCGATAACCACTTTTTCTTCGGCTGTATATCCAGAGAGTTCTATTACCTCCATCCGGTCTTTCAGGGCGGGAGGGATAGTATCCGTTACATTGGCGGTAGTAATGAACATGACCTTCGAGAGGTCAAAAGGCACATTCAGATAATGATCGCTAAAGGAGTTGTTCTGCTCCGGGTCCAGAACCTCAAGCAGCGCCGCCGATGGGTCCCCCCTGAAGTCTGCACCAACCTTATCTATTTCGTCCATCATAAAGATTGGATTATTAGTGCCCGCCGTTTTGATCCCCTGGATAATCCTGCCTGGAAGGGCTCCCACATACGTCCTCCTATGCCCGCGTATCTCGGCTTCATCCCGCACTCCCCCCAGGGAGATGCGCACAAACTTCCGTCCCATAGCCCTGGCGATAGAACGTCCTAAGGAGGTCTTCCCGACGTCCGGCGGGCCGACAAAACAGAGGATAGGCCCCTTAGTTTCTTTGTTCAATTTGCGGACGCTTAAGTATTCCAGTATCCGATCCTTGACCTTATACAAGCCATAATGGTCCGCGTCCAGCATCTTCTGGGCTGCTTTGATATTGAGCTTATCTTTGGTTGTCTTACTCCAGGGCAGCTCGACCAGCCAGTCGAGATAAGTGCGAACTATAGATGATTCTGCGGCATCCGGATGCATAAATTCGAGACGATTTAGTTGTTTAAGGGCCTCTTCGTCTACCCCCTGTGGCATCCTGGCCTTTTTTATCTTGGCCTTGAATTCTTCTATCTCCTTGTCCCGTTCGTCAATGTCCCCCAGCTCCTTTTTAATCGCCCGGAGCTGTTCCCGCAGAAAGTACTCCCGGTGCGTCTTGGACATTTCCTCTTTGGCCTCAGATTGTATCCTGGCCTGCACTACGGAGACCTCCAGTTCTTTGTTCAGATACTCGTTTACCTTTTGCAGTCTCTTTACCGGGTCAATAGTCTCCAGGATAATCTGCGCCGCTGCAGTCTTTAGACGAAGATTGGATGCAACCAGGTCAGCTAGTTTGTCGGGCTCTTCTACGCTGTTCAAGATAGCCCCAACATCTGACGAAAATATCCCTTTTATAGACAAAAACTTTTCGCTTTGTTCCCGCACATTGCGCATAAGGGCTTCGAGTTCAACAGAGATTTCCGCCGGCCCTTTTTCTTCAATTACTGCCAGTTTGACCCTATGATAAGGCTTTTCCCGCACATATTTTAATATCTTCGCCCGGGAAAGGGCCTGCACAAGTATCTTTTGCCGGCCGTCCGGCAGCTTAAGGGAGCGCAGGATTATGGCTACAACGCCCATGTTATATAATCCGTCCGGCCCCGGTTCATCTTCCATCTGGTCTTTCTGCGTTACCAATACAATGAGGCGCTTTTCCTCTAATGCCTTATTCACGGCGTTGATCGAGGTCTCTCGTCCCACAAATAGCGGCAACATCATCGAAGGTAAAATAACCACATCCCGCACGGGCATAAGCGGCAATGAATCCGGTATCTTAATCTCTTCCTGGTCTTTGGTATCGCCAAATCCAATCAGGCTTTCGTTAATATCCACCATCAGTTTCTCCGCATTAAATCTGTAATGGCTGCATCTTAACAAAAAAAACCCTGAAGTCAAGCAAGTGTCCAGGAAGGCCTGAAAAACTAGAGACCTATTCCTGGCTTGACATTTGCAAGGCCTCCTTGCTATATTCACTACATCGTGAAAAAAACTGAGCAGACGTCAACTGAAAGTCGCATGTCTCCCAAGATAAAATTCATTTTTATTACCGGCGGGGTCTTGTCTTCCCTAGGCAAGGGCCTGGCCGCCGCCTCCATCGGCGCGCTTCTTGAAAGCCGTGGTCTCAGGATAACCATCCAGAAACTGGATCCTTATATCAACGTTGACCCCGGCACCATGAATCCCTTCCAGCATGGTGAGGTTTTTGTCACAGACGATGGAGCCGAGACAGACCTCGATCTGGGCCATTACGAACGCTACACCCGTGCCAGACTTGATCGTAATAGCAACTATACCACCGGACGAATCTATTATTCAGTAATCACCAAGGAACGCCAAGGTGAGTACCTGGGAGGTACCGTACAGGTTATACCCCATATTACGGATGAGATTAAGCAAAGCATATTAGCGGTTGCCCATGACGTAGATGTGGTCATTGTCGAGATCGGAGGCACCGTAGGTGATATAGAAGGCCTGCCCTTTCTGGAGGCCATCCGGCAATTTAAGCAGGATGTGGGCAAGGAAAACGTGCTTTATATACACCTTACTTATGTCCCCTATATCAAGGCTGCCGGTGAAGTCAAGACTAAACCCACCCAGCATAGCGTAAAGGAGCTGCGTGAAATAGGTATTCAACCGGACATTCTCCTCTGTCGTACCGAGCAGTTTCTAACCGGGGATCTTAAGGCCAAGATAGCCCTTTTCTGTAATGTAGAGCAAGATGCGGTAATAACCGCCAAAGATGTAGAAAGCATCTACGAGGTGCCGTGTGTCTTTCACAAGGAAGGTCTTGACGACAAGATAATAGAAAAGTTGAATATCTGGACCAGGGCCCCGCGGTTAAAAGATTGGGAGGACCTGGTCCATCGGCTAAAACACCCGGAATTTACGGTGCGCATTGCTATTGTGGGTAAATATGTCGGCCTCAAAGAGTCATACAAGAGCTTAAATGAGGCCCTGGTCCATGGCGGGCTGGCCAATCGCGCCAGCGTAGATCTGGTTTATATACGTTCGGATGAAGTAGGTGAAGACGACCTAAAAGATTCGCTGGCGGATGTAGACGGGATATTGGTTCCAGGAGGGTTTGGCGCACGTGGCATAGAAGGTAAGATCGCCGCCATCCGTTACGCCCGGGAGAATAAGATTCCCTTTTTTGGTATATGCCTCGGGATGCAACTTGCGGTGGTAGAATTTGCCCGCAACGCCGCCGGCCTTTCCGGGGCACACAGTACCGAATTTAACACCCAGACCCCCTACCCGGTCATCTATCTGATGAAGGAATGGTACGACTTCCGCACCAAGCAGGTTCAGGTCCGGGATGAAGGCAGTCAGAAGGGGGGGACCATGCGTCTGGGGGCCTACCCCTGCCGCCTGACCAACGATTCTCTGGCCTTTGCCGCCTACCACACCGAGGAAATTTCCGAGCGCCATCGTCACCGTTATGAGTTCAATAATCTGTACCGGGAAGTTCTGGAAAAGAACGGCATGAGGGTAACCGGTCTTTCACCGGATGGAGAACTGGTTGAAATAATAGAGATTCCTGAGAATCCATGGTTTCTAGCCTGTCAGTTCCACCCGGAATTCAAGTCACGCCCCATGTCTCCCCACCCGCTGTTCGGGGCCTTTATTAAGGCCGCGTTAGAACAGAGGCAGGTGGTGGCTGAGAGACAAAAAAAGCTGTTGGAAAATGATACCCGAACTGGCTATTGGACCGATTAAGGTAGGAGGTGTCAATTCCCCTCTGTTAATTGGAGGGCCATGTGTTTTAGAGTCAGAAGAGTCTGCCCTGCACATAGCCGCCACCTTGCAAGAAAGCGCCTATCGTCATGGTTTTTCTTACATATTCAAGGCGTCTTATGATAAGGCGAACCGTACCTCGCTGCATTCCTATAGGGGGCCTGGTTTAGAAAAGGGCCTGGAAATGCTGGCCAGGATCAAAAAAAGAGCGGGGGTTTTGATCCTTTCCGATGTGCATAGTCGCGCGGAAGTAGCCCCCGCCGCCGAAGTATTAGACGTCCTCCAGATTCCCGCGTTTCTCTGCCGGCAGACAGACCTGGTGCTGGAAGCGGCGGCTACCATGAAGCCCTTAAATATTAAAAAGGGGCAGTTTCTGGCTCCATGGGACATCGGGGAGGTAGTAGAAAAGGCTAAATCCACCGGCAACTCGCGCATCTTGCTTACAGAGAGAGGGACTTCATTCGGCTATAATAACCTGGTGGTGGACATGCGCTCTCTGGTTATCATGCATCAGTGTGGCCTACCGGTCATCTTTGACGCCACACATAGTGTACAGCTTCCTGGCGGAAGCGGTACATGCTCCGGCGGTGAAAGGGAGTTTATTCCTCATTTGTGCCGGGCGGCCCTGGCGGTAGGAGTGGAGGGCATATTTATGGAGGTGCATGCGGATCCGGACCGGGCGCTGTGCGACGGCCCTAATTCCTGGCCACTGGATAAGGTGGATGAATTACTGGCGGGGCTTATGCGGATACATAACGCTATCCGGGATCTCAAATTTGAGATTTGAGATGAAAATGGAGATTTCAAAGAGGCTTTCGGATAAGGCGAGACAAGTCAAGGTCTTGCTTCTGGATGTGGATGGTGTCTTGACCGATGGGCGGATTACCTATAATGACCGCGGTGAAGAGATAAAATCCTTCCACGTACGCGATGGTCTTGGTATAAAGTTGCTACAGAGGTGTGGAATAGAAGTAGCCATTCTGACCAGTCGAATCTCTGAGGCGCTGCTCCATCGGTGTAGAGAACTTAAAATTGAGACTGTACTGCAGGGTATGGAGCCCAAGTTAGCCGCCTATGAATGGCTTCTCCGCAATAGAGGATTGGTGGACAGCCAGGTAGCTTATATTGGCGATGATTGGGTCGATATACAGATATTGAAGCGCGCGGGATTGCCTGTAGCAGTGAAAAATGCCGACAAACGGGTAATGGCATACGTTGACTATGTGACTCAACTAGATGGGGGCCAGGGAGCGGTACGAGAGGTTTGCGAGTTGATTTTAGAAGCTAAGGGGCTTAAGAAAAAGGCGCTGGCGGCCTTTACTTAGTGTTCATCCGGAAACTACTGTTTCCGGCTTCACGCTTTCAGCGATCAGCGATTAGCTGTCAGCAAAAATCTAAGACAAACAACACATTAAGCTGCACGCTGATAGCTGAGTGCTGAGAGCACATCCGGAATTTTTGGTATAGAGGGGTAAAAGGCTTAAACTTGACCGGTAAGAGGCTCTCATGGGCTGTGTTGGCCACTGTGGTTATTCTGGCGACCGGGGTTTTTTTAATGTGGCCACGGACCCGGCAAGCGGGTTACCCTCCAGATATACCTAAATGGTTTCTTAACTCGGAACAAAGGGATGCCGATCTTAAAATGGAGAACGTAGAGTATACAAATAATCGGGATGGAAGGGATGAATGGGTACTCTATGCCAGGTTTGCCCGGTACTTTAAAGGGGAAGAAGAGGTTCTTTTGGATAGTGTGCGGACAAATTTTTTCTTAAAGAGCGGCAAAACGGTAACCGTATCTGGTGAACACGGCACCTACGATACTCAATCTAAGGACATCAATCTTTGGGGCCACGTTTCAGCGATAGCTTCGGACGGAGGACGTTTTTACACCAATGCTATTACCTATAACAGCAAAGAGCGCGTGCTCCGCACGCCGGAAGAAGTAACCGTTCTCGGTTCAAAGATTGACCTGAAAGGTAAGGGTTTGCTTTATGAACTGAATACCGGTAAGATGTCTGTGCTGAAAGAGGTACAGGTAGTTACACAAAGAAATTTAAAATAAGCGCTCAGTTTTCAGCCCATCTGAGCAGATCGGCCGCTGCGCGCTGAATGCCTGAACGAATACAAGAAGGTAACTTATGAATTTAAAGGGGCGTTTTCTTCTTTTTAAAATGTTTTTAGCGTGCACCCTGGCATTATTTGCCCTGAGTACGGCTTCGTATGCCACGGAGACCCCGAATCGGAAGGCCGTACCTATCCATATTAAGGCCAACCAGTTAGATTCATACAATAAAGAAAATAAAATTATATTTACCGGTGATGTTATAGCTAAAAAGGCCGAGTTGACTATCTATGCCGATCAGATGACTGTCTTTTACCGCAAGGCCGAGGGAAAAGAGGCTGGCCAGGGGGAGGGTGCGGACCAGGTGGAAAAGATTTTTGCCAATGGACATGTCAAGATTACAAAGGGCAAGCGTATTGCCACTGGCGACGAAGCAGTTTATTATGAGGCCGAACAGAATGTTATCCTGACCGGTAACCCAAAGGTCTGGGAAGGTAACAGCATGATTAAGGGTAGCAAGATTACCGTCTTCCTGGACGAAGACCGCAGTATAGTAGAAAGCCAGGAAGAAAACAGGGTTGAGGCTATAGTTTACCCGGAAAAATAATGCACTCGGAAAAAGTCAATGATAAAAGGTTAATTTATGGGTACCCTTGTCGCTAACAACCTGGTCAAATCTTACCGCCAGCGCCGGGTCGTGGATCACGTCAGTATCAGGGTCGAATCCGGCTCAATAATCGGCCTGCTTGGACCCAATGGAGCGGGAAAGACAACGACTTTCTACATGATTGCGGGTCTGATCAAGCCGGATGAGGGGCAGGTGGTTTTGAATGGCGAAGACCTGACCCCCTATCCCATGTATCAGAGGGCCCGTCGCGGCATTACCTACCTGGCCCAGGAACCATCTGTCTTTCGTAAGCTTACGGTTGAGGAAAACATATTAGCTGTGCTGGAGACGATAAAACTGCCCCGGGAGGAAAGAAGGGCCCGTTTAAGAAGCCTGTTGGAAGAGCTAAAAATCGATCATCTGGCCAGACACAAAGCCTACTCACTTTCCGGTGGAGAACGGAGACGGCTTGAGATACTACGTACGCTGGCCATTCAGCCATCGTTTATTTTACTTGACGAACCATTTGCGGGCATAGATCCCCTGGCCGTTTCGGATTTGCAGGCCATCGTCCGGCAACTTAAAGGAAAGGGACTGGGCATACTCATCTCTGATCACAATGTACGGGAAACATTGTCTGTTTGTGACTGGGCCTATATCCTGACCGAAGGAAGACTTCTGGAGGCCGGGGATCCGCAGCATATCGCTAACAGTGAGGTGGCACGCAAGATTTATCTGGGCGAACAATTTACGCTGTGATGAATGAGTTTAAGGTGTCACTCATCACTGGTTATTAGCCATTGGTTAACTTGGGAAATGAAATAGTTCGACCAGTGACAAATGACTATTGACTAATGACATTTGCTATTGTCATTAGGAATTTCAGATAGACCTTTTTGATTCCGGCTTATTAAGTCCGGGGATCTGACTATGGTTTTAGAACTCAAACAACAGTTAAAGCTTACCCAACAATTGGTGATGACCCCGCAATTGCAGCAGGCCATCAAGATGTTGCAATTGTCCCGGTTAGAATTGTTGGATAGCATCCACCAGGAATTGGAGGCTAATCCGATACTGGAAGAAGGACCAGAGGAGGATGCCGTGGATCCCCTCGCACCCTCCGAAGCAACTTCAAATGAGGAGGTAAGTGTTCAAGACAGAGTGCTACCTGAAGTGATGGATAGCCAGCGAGCCATGGAAGAAATTAACTGGGAAGATTATATTGATGAATATAACACCAGTAGCTCCAGCTATTCCGCCTATTCATTTGAGGAGAAAGAATCAACTTCTTTTGAGGCCACGTTAAGTCGAAAACCCTCCCTATCCTCGCACCTCATGTGGCAGTTTATTCTGTCACCTTGTACAGAAGAAGAAAAAATTGTCGGTGAGTTGATTATCGGCAACCTGGATGCTGATGGTTATCTTAACGCCTCCCTCTCAGAGATTACGGCCTCTGCACATGTCCCTGAAGAGCTAGTCTTAGAAGTCCTTAAAAAGATTCAAGGGTTTGACCCGGTCGGAGTTGCCGCCCGTGATCTTAAAGAATGTCTGTTGATACAGACCCGGCATCTGGGACTAGAGGGCACGTTAGTCGAGACCATCATATCTAACCATCTCCATCAACTAGAGGTCAAAAACTACCAGGCCATCGCCAAGGAGACAGGGTCTTCTTTGGCCGACGTTATCAAGACTGTGGAAGTGATAACCCGGCTGGAGCCAAAGCCGGGACGGGCTTACAGTGGCGAAGAGACCCACTATATCAGCCCGGACATCTATGTCTATAAGGTGGGAGATGAGTTCGTTATCGTCTTAAATGACGAGGGACTGCCGAGGTTGCGGGTGAGTCCATTTTATCGGGGCATCTTGAACCAATCATCGGATGGTGACGCCCCGGTCAAGGACTATATCCAGGGCAAATTGAGGTCCGCGGTCTGGCTGATCCGAAGCATTCATCAAAGACAGCGCACCATCTATAAAGTAACCGAGAGTATCGTCAAGTTTCAGCGGGAATTTTTGGAAAAGGGCATAGCTTATTTAAAACCGCTTATACTAAAGGATGTGGCTGAGGATGTGGAAATGCACGAGTCAACCGTAAGCAGGGTGACCACGAATAAATATGTTCATACCCCTCAGGGCTTGTTGGAGCTTAAATTCTTTTTCAATACCGGGATCAGTTGTGCACATGGAGAAGTTATGGCTTCAGAAGCGGTAAAAGATAAGATTCGACGTCTGGTCCAATCCGAGAATTCAAGCCATCCGTATAGCGATAAGGAAATTGCCAATATGCTAAATAAAAATGATATTAATATTGCGCGGCGAACAATAGCTAAGTATAGGGATGTGATGGGAATCCTCCCATCTAACCAGAGAAAAAAATTCGCACAATAGCAGTCAGCGCTCAGCTTTCAGCAGTCAGCAAAAACCTCATGGCTGATAGCTGAAAGCTAAAAGCGCGAAGCCGGAAATAGTTGTTTCCGGATGAGCGCAAATTTGAATTTAGCCACATGGAGGATTGATCTATGCAAATTTCGGTGACTTTTAGGCACATGGAACCCTCAGAGGTTTTACGCAATTACGCTATTGAACGGGTGAAAAAAGTCAAAAAGTTTTTAGAGGGATTTGCCGAGGCCAATGTAACTCTTTCTATCGAGAAGTTTAGACATATAGCCGAGGTAAATATCCTGGCCAATGGAGCAAAAATAGTAGGCCAGGAAGAAACCAACGATATGTACTCGGCCATTGATCTGGTCATGGATAAAATAGAAAAGCAGGTCAAAAGGCACCGGGAAAAGGTAAAAGATAAAAAGTCTGTATCCAACACCAGGCCCCCCCGGACCGTGGGCATAAATATCTTAAGTTACGACCGTTCCGAGGGAGAAAACGCCCCCAGAATAATAAAAAGCGAGAGACACCTGGCCAAGCCCATGTACCTGGATGAAGCAGTAATGCAGCTCGACGTCTTAGATAACGAATTTCTGGTCTTTACTAATGCCGAATCAGAAACCATTAATGTCCTTTATAAACGCAAAGACGGTGACTATGGGCTTATTGAACCGGAGCCCAAATAACATTAATAGAGAAATCTACATGCAAATCAGTGAGTTAATATCTTCGGACCATATAATAACCAACCTTAGAGCCAATTCCAAGCAAGATGCCTTGGCAGAACTGGCGGAAGTGCTTGTACGTAAAAATAAGACACTGGAGAAGGAGACCGTGCTCTCCATTTTGCTGGAAAGGGAAAAGTTGGGTAGTACCGGAATAGGCGATGGAGTAGCCATACCCCACGGCAAGTTAAAGGGCCTGGACCGGGTTATCATATCCCTGGGACGCAGTCTTTCCGGAGTGCCTTTTGATTCTGTCGATGGGAAACCTGTGCAGCTCCTTTTTCTACTTCTAGCCCCGGAGGAATCGGCCGGCCTGTATCTGCGGATTCTGGCCAAGCTTTCGCGTTTTTTAAAGAATCCCGTCTCTAAGGAAAAATTGCTGGGTGCAAAATCGGCAGAAGAAATGGCCGAGATCATCAAGAGCGAGAGCGAAGAATTTTGACTATATTTCTACTTTGGCGTGTATGTTAAATCCGGTCCAGGTTGTTATCATTACAGGACTTTCCGGATCCGGCAAAAGCACTGCGCTTCGTGCCTTTGAGGATCTTGGTTATTATTGTGTTGATAACCTCCCGGTTGTCCTTCTTCCTCAGTTCTTGCACATCCAGAAACCTGCCCCCGGTCAAACTGTCCGGGCGGCACTAGTAATGGATATGCGCGAACAGGATTTCCTGAAAGAGTATGCTACCATCTTTGCTAACCTTAAAAAAGAGGGCTTTAAATTAGAAATGCTTTTCCTCGAGTCTTCAGACGATGTACTGTTAAGAAGATTCAGTCAGACCAGGCGACACCATCCTTTGATCCCTTCTCCGGTAGTAACGACGGTTATGGATGCCATAGCCCTGGAACGGAGGCAATTAGCCCTTCTAAAAGAAGAGGCAGATCGGGTCATAGATACGAGTTTCTATAATCTCCATCAACTCCGTGGGGCCATTGGCAGTTTGTATGGCTCCCGCGTTGATCTCAATCGTCTGCTTATTCATCTCCTTTCCTTTGGCTTTAAATATGGTGTTCCCGGCGAGGCGGACTTAGTCTTTGATGTGCGTTTTTTGCCTAATCCTTTTTTTGTGCCGGATTTGAAGGAGCTTGACGGGACAAGCCCGGAAGCTAAGGACTACGTCCTAAAAGACCAGACCACACAGACTTTTTTAAGTAAGGTCTCCGGATTGTTATTTTTCCTTATCCCGCTTTTTAAAAGAGAAGGTAAAATGTATTTTACCATAGCCACTGGTTGTACTGGCGGCAGACACCGCTCGGTGACGGTCACAGAGGAATTAAAGAATATTCTTACGGAGAAGGGCTACGAGGTTGTAGTCCATCATCGGGATATTCTACTGGGCTGATTTTACGGGGGTGACGATGGTCGGTATAGTGTTGGCCACACATGGCAAGCTGGCAGAAGAATTGGTTAAGGTATCCGAGTTCATCGTGGGACAGATGGAACAGGTTACAGCCGTGTCCATAGACCCGTCACAAGATGTAGAGATTTTGCGTAAGGAAATCCAAAAAGCTATTAAAAGGGTGGATAGTGGTAGCGGCATCCTCATTTTGACGGACATGTTTGGAGGAACCCCTTCCAATATTAGCCTTTCCTTTCTGAAAGAAGGGAAGATTGACGTCGTCACCGGTGTTAACCTGCCTATGCTGATGAGGTTGACCCATTCTCGTGAAAAATTAGCCCTGGCTGAGGTAGCTGAACAGGCTAAATCTTACGGCCGCAAAGGCATTTCTCAGGCTAGCGAAGTTCTCAAAAAATAGCTTCAGAAAATAAACTGATCGCAACCTTGCTTGATGGAGGCCATAATGAATGCCTCTTTCAAACCAGCTCATAATGGCCGAGGTCACCTCTCACAAGACTTCCTGTAAGATCATCCGGATGACTGAAGGTGATTTACCTGAGGTTATGCTCATTGAAAAAGCCTCCTTCCCTGCTCCTTGGACCGAACAAGCCTTCCGTGACGAGTTAGTCTATCCTTTTTCTTATCCTTACGTGGCAAAAGTCAGCGATATTCATCCTTCTCCTGTCCTGGGATATATCTGTTTTTGGATAATCCTGGATGAACTCCATTTACTTAACCTGGCCGTTCATCCGGTCTATTGCCGGCAAGGGATCGGCGGAGAACTCCTTTCCTTTGCACTTAACCCAAGTTTACCACAGTCATAGTTAAAAGTTTAGGAAAACCAATATGTTAAGCTAATAATGGGCATATTTATGGGCACTACAAATTTTACTGCTCTGTCATTTGAGTTGGCACAGGAACAGGGTTTAAGTTTAAAGCTTTGAAAATATTTCGTTGATAAAAGGTTGGGATTGTGCATCCACGAATATGAATCGCCCCTCCTTCCAGTTTGGGTAAGGTTGTAGTTACCAGGACCTGGCTGGCCAGCA
>Ga0209614_1000914_pt1 | contig 24277 bp, 29 predicted proteins | sample BlaSprsedimmetaG_FD_185484 | JGI IMG/M metagenome (GOLD analysis project Ga0209614, IMG submission 185484) | Hot spring sediment bacterial and archeal communities from California, USA to study Microbial Dark Matter (Phase II) - Blank Spring... ... | reverse complement strand
TCCATGGACATCAGGACGGTCGGGGTTGTCGGGGCGGGCCAGATGGGCAGCGGCATCGCCCATGTCTTTGCCCTCGCGGGCTTCGATGTCACGATCCACGACATCTCTCTGGATGCGCTGGCCCGCGCGCGCGAGATGATCGGGCGCAATCTCGACCGCCAGATCGCGCGCGGCAAAATCGCCAAGGCCGACAAGGACGCAGCCCTCGCCCGGATCGCGACGACAACGACGCTGAGCGAACTCGGCCCCTCGGACCTGATCATCGAGGCCGCGACCGAACGCGAAACCGTCAAGATCGCGATCTTCGAGGATCTGCAATCGCATCTGCGGCCCGAAACGATCCTGACCTCGAACACCTCCTCGATCTCGATCACGCGTCTGGCCAGCCGCACCGACCGGCCGGAACGGTTCATGGGCCTGCATTTCATGAACCCGGTGCCGGTGATGCAGCTGGTGGAACTGATCCGCGGCATCGCCACCGACGAGGCGACCTACACCACGCTTCAGGCCGTGGTCGAACGGCTGGGCAAGACCGCCGCGCCGGCCGAGGACTTCCCCGCCTTCATCGTCAACCGCATCCTGATGCCGATGATCAACGAGGCGGTCTATACGCTCTACGAGGGCGTGGGCTCGGTCAAGTCGATCGACCAGTCGATGAAGCTGGGCGCGAACCACCCGATGGGGCCGCTGGAACTGGCCGATTTCATCGGGCTCGACACCTGCCTGGCAATCATGAACGTGCTGCATGACGGGCTTGCGGACACGAAATACCGCCCCTGCCCGCTGCTGACCAAATATGTCGAGGCCGGATGGCTGGGCCGCAAGACCCAGCGCGGCTTCTACGACTATCGCGGCGAAATCCCGGTGCCGACCCGCTGATTGCCCCCCGGCACAGCCTCTTCTTCTTGGGGAAAATACCCGAAAAACCGCACGAAGTGCCAGAAGGCGTGCGCCGCAGGCGCTCAACCGGATCACGCCTCAGCCCAGCGCCAGCGTGCGCTCCCTGAGCCAGGCCATGAAGCCGCGCGGGTTGTCCGCCCAGGGCTCGATCTCGTCGCGGCCGATGGCCGGGCCGATCACTGGCGCCTGCGGCCGGTTCAGCGCATGGCAGACCTCATGCAGCAAAAGCCCCTGGCGCAGCGTCGGCGAGATCTGGGCTGCCATCTGGTACCAGCGCGAATTCGCTCCCGGAAAGCGGATCGGCACCACATCCGCACCCGAGCGCTGGATCATCTTGGCAGTGAAGGGGTTCCACTCGGCCTCGATCACGGGGCCGAACATCGTCTGCGACGAGGCGACCACGCCCGAGGGAAACAGCGCGATCGCACCGCCCCGGGCCAGATGCGCCATCGCCCGGCGACGCATGTCGAGATTACGCTCCAGCGCATCGGTCTCGTGCGGAAAGGGCACCGGGATCAAGAAATCCGCGACCTCGCTCACCCCGGTCAGAAGCGAGCGGGTCAGGATCTTGTAATCGGTCCTCACCCGACCGATCAGTTCGGCCAGAACCATGCCGTCGACCAGACCATGCGGGTGGTTGGCCACGACGACCAGCGGCCCCTCGGGCGGGATGTTGGCGATCTGCGCGGGCGGCGTGCGCAGTTCGATCCCCATAACGTCAAGCGCCTGTTTCCAGAACAGCTGACCCTCGGGCGGGCCCATCGCCTCGAACCGTCGGATCAGGCGCAGCAGGCGCAGCTTGCCGGTCATGAATTCCATCGTCCGGATCGTGCGGATCTGCACCGGATTCGTGAAGGAATTGGCATAGGACAGCAGCCGCGACTCGTAAGGGCCGCCGTCAACCGGTCGCGCGTCGACGCCCTGGCCGGTATCACGCATCACGGCCCCGGCAGGACGCGCGGCGGGAGCCGTTCATCGGGCCGCAGCGGCCTCTTGGGGATTCGGCCGGGTCACATGTCTTCGCCGAAGCGATCCGCAACGAGGCGGGCAAGCGCATCGGCCAGCCGGTCGGCCTCGGGGCCGCTGGTCGTCACCTCGATCGACGTGCCCTTGGAGGCGGCCAGCATCAAAAGACCCATGATCGAGTCGCCCGAGGCGCTCATCCCGTCGCGGCGGACCTCGGCCTGGGCATCGTGCTGTTCGACGCATTCGACGAACCGGGCAGAGGCACGGGCATGCAGGCCCTTCTCGTTGACGATCTCCAGCCGCCGGCTCACGCTTCCGCCCATGTGCACCCCTCAGAACCCGCCCGCGTCGAAACTGTCGATATATTTCCGCCCGGCGGCCAGCGCCGAGGCGGTTGCTTCGCCCACGCTCAGCCGCCGCGACTTCGCCAGCTTGATCAGCATGGGCAGGTTGGCGCCGTAAAGGATGCGCCGGTCCGAGGGCACGCAGGCGCAGATCGACAGGTTAGAGGGCGAGCCGCCGAACATGTCGGTCACCACCACCACCCCGTCGCCGGTATCGACCTCGTCGGCAGCACGGCAGATCTCGTCCTGCTTCGAGGCGCGGTCGTCGTCAGGCTCTATCGAGATGGCGCGCATGCCCCGCTGGTGGCCGACGACATGCTCGACCGCCGCCAGGTATTCGCGGGCCAGCCCGCCATGCGCGACGATGACGATTCCGATCACGCGCCCCTTCCCGTTGCCTGGGCGGACACGCCCTGCACCCGCCGCTCCAGCTCTCTATGCCTTATAGACACTTGCCATCCGGTTGCCGCAAGCTTCTTTGCCAGCGCCTCGGCCACCGCGACCGACCGATGCTGCCCACCGGTACAGCCGAGCCCGATCGAGATATGGCTGCGTCCCTCCTCGCGATGGGCGGGCAGCACGAATCCCGCCAGTTCGGTCAGCCGCTCGACGAAGGGGGTATAGCGGGCATCCGTGGCGATATAGGCGCACACCTCCGGGTCGCGGCCGTCGCGGGCACGCAACGCGGCCTCCCAGTAGGGGTTCTTCAGGAAGCGGCAGTCGAAGGCCATGTCGAGGCCATGCGGCATGCCCCGCTTGTAGGAAAAGGAATGCAGGGACACCGCAAGCGGTGCGGCGCCCCCCAAGGCGAACCGTGCGGCCATCTCGGCGCGGAACTCGTGGATGGTCAGGTCCGAGGTGTCGATCAGGATCGTCGCAAGGTCGCGGATCGGCCCCAGCAGGTCAAGCTCGCGCGCGACCCCCTCGGCCGGGCTTTCGGCGGGCGCCATCGGGTGGCGGCGGCGCGTTTCGGAAAAGCGGCGCAGAAGCATGTCGGGGCGGCAGTCGAGATAGACCACATCCGCCTCGATCGCGGGCGCAGCCGCCAGGTGGCCGATCAGTTCGGCCAGCGCGCGCGCGGAAAAATCGCGTGTCCGGGTATCCACGCCCAGCGCCAGCGGCGGGCGCGGCGGCTGTCCTTCCAGCAGCCGCGGGATCAGCGAGATAGGCAGGTTGTCGATCGCCTCGAAGCCCAGATCCTCGAGCACGTTCAGGGCCGTCGAACGGCCCGCGCCAGAGGCGCCGGTCACCAGCACGACGCGCTGCACGGCGGGGCCTTGGTCTTTCAGGAGGGCATCGGGCATCACTCGGCGCGGCCGTGGGTCAGGTGGATCAGGATCGCTGCAGCGAAATATGGCCAATCGACCCGGTGAAGCAAGGGCACGGGATGTTCAAGAAACCGCGCCTCGCGCCGGGGGGGCAGGCGCTCGGTCTCGGCCTGGTCCAGGTCGACGGCCAGCGCGACGGGGGACGCGTCGCAGGGATCGGCGCGCAGGAGGCCGACGAAGCGCGCCTCGATCAGGCCGCGGATCGGCTCGGGGGCGCTGGCGATCAAGCCCTCGGGCGTCGCGGTAAGGATCGTGCGGTCGTCGGCGACAAGGCGGGCGCCCAGCCCCATCAGTTGCAGCGCCAGCGCCGACTTGCCCGCGCCCGAACGACCGAGGATGAGCACCGCGCGCGCGCCGACAGCGACGCAGCTTGCGTGCAGGGTGATCGTGGGCGGCGGGGTCTCCACCGGCACCCCCTAGAGCGGCAGGCCGACGACGAAGCGGGCGCCGAGCGGTTCCGAGGTGAGATCGGCGGCGGTGGGGCGGATGTTCTCGGCCCAGATCACGCCGCCATGGGCCTCGACGATCTGCTTGGAAATCGCAAGGCCGAGGCCGGAATGATTGCCGAACTGACCCGCGGGCCGTTCGGAATAGAAGCGGTTGAAGATCTTGCCCAGCGCCTGGTCGGGGATGCCCGGGCCGGTATCCTCGACCACCACCAGCACGCGGTTGTCGCGGGTGCGTGCCCAGACCCGCACCGCATCGCCCGTCTCGCAGAACGAGACCGCGTTCGTGATGAGATTGACGAAGACCTGCGCCAGCCGCCCCTCAAGCCCGTTGATGGTGATCGTGTCGGCCGGCAGGTCGGCGATGAACTCGACCCCCTTCTCGTGCGCTTCCTTGCCCAGATGGCCGGCAAGCCGGCGCAGCAGGCGCACAAGATCGAAGGTCTCCTCTTCCTCCTTGACGAGTTCGCTGTCGAGCCGCGACGCGTTCGAGATGTCACTGACCAGCCGGTCGAGACGCCGCACGTCATGCTCGATCACGTCGAGCAGACGGGCGCGCTGGTCGTCGCGCTTGGCCAGCCGCATCGTGCCTGTGGCCGAGCGCAGCGAGGCGAGCGGATTCTTGATCTCATGCGCGACATCGGCGGCGAACTGTTCGTTCGCGTCGATCCGGTCGTAAAGCGCGGTGATCATGCCGCGCAGCGCGCCCGACAGGCGGCCGATCTCGTCGGGCCGGGCGGTCAGGTCGGGGATGCGCACGCGCCCTGGGTTCACCTTGCGGGCATTGCGGTCGCGCCCCATCTCGGCGGCGGCGGCAAGCTCGGCCAGCGGGTTGGCGATGGTCGAGGCCAGCACGAGGCTGAGGCCGATCGAGACCACGATGGCAATCACGAAGACCTGCAGGACCTGCTCGCGCTCGATCCGCAGCAGCCGGTCGATCTCTCCGGAGGCAGAGGTCAGGGCGACGACCCCGACGGTCAGATCGTCATGGACGATCGGCATCGTGACGGTAAAGGTGGTGAGGCCGCGCTCGTCCATCCCGGTCTCGACCTGGGCGCCCGCCTCAAGGGTCCGGTCAACCTGGGAACGCAGCCGGTCCTGCGGATCGGCAAGGCCCGGCGCGTTGCGATCCGACCCGGTGATGCGAGCCATCCCCTCCCAGACGATATTAAGGAAATCGGTCAGTCGGGTGATCGGCTGCCTGTCATCGTAAGGTGTGACCGGCCAGCCGGGGCTGAAGGCGCCCCGGGCATGGCCGAGAAAAGCGGCCGTCGCGTCATAGACGAACACGTCCGCACCGGCGGCGAGATCGAGCGCGGCAAGCGTCGCGGCGACGTCCACCCCGTCACCCGAGGCAAGGTCGACCGGCGCGCCGGGGGCCATCTGCAGCTCGAACACATCGGCCACCAATGCGGCCTCGGCGACCATGCCGCTTTCGCGCTGGCCAAGCAGGCTGTCCCGGGCGGGGTTGAGGTAGAGCACACCCGAGACAAGGACGATCTGGGCGATCAGGTTGAACGCGATGATCTTGCGCGCCAGCGGCGAGCGTTTCAGCAGGACGAAACCGCGGCTCTGGCGCCGGGCGCGGCCTGCACGCTCGGGCCCGACGCCCTGGGCGCTCCATCGCTCGTCGAGCGCGACGTCTCCGTCGGAAGTTCGACTGGTGTCCCGCACGGCCGCCCCCGGATTATGGGTTTCTCACGTCACTCTTCATTGTAACGATAGCCGATGCCGTAAAGCGTTTCGATGGCCGAGAAATCCGTATCGACTTGGCGCATCTTCTTGCGCAGCCGCTTGATGTGGCTGTCGATGGTCCGGTCATCGACATAGACCTGATCGTCATAGGCCACATCCATCAACTGGTCGCGGCTCTTGACGAAACCGGGGCGCTGGGCAAGCGCCTGCAGCAGCAGGAATTCGGTCACCGTCAGCGAGACGTTCTGACCCTTCCACGTCACGGCATGGCGCAGCGGGTCCATGGTAAGCTTGCCGCGCACCAGCACCTTGTTCTCTTCGGGCGAGGAGCCGGAACCCGAGGCGATCACCTCCTGGCGGCGCAGCAGCGCGCGGATCCGTTCGACCAGAAGGCGCTGGGAAAACGGCTTCTTCACATAGTCGTCGGCCCCCATCCGGAGGCCCAGAACCTCGTCGATCTCGTCATCCTTGGACGTCAGGAAGATCACCGGCAGGCTGAATTTCTGGCGCACGCGCTGCAACAGGTCCATCCCGTCCATGCGGGGCATCTTGATGTCGAACACCGCCATGTCGGGCAGGCGCTTGTTGAACGCGTCCAGCGCGGCCTGGCCGTCATTGTAGGTTTCCACCTCGAAGCCCTCGGCCTCAAGCGTCATGGAGACGGAGGTCAGGATGTTCCTGTCATCGTCAACGAGCGCAATCCTCGACATGGGGTATTCCTTGTTCTGCGCAACGAAATATGTGCCCGAATTTGGCGTCACTCTTTCCAGATCGTCGCCACGATTCGAAACATGGATCCGAATCGCGGCCTTCTCGTGGCATCACTGAACGCGGAATTCCCTGACACATTGCTAATCCGCACCCGCTGGGCGCGATCCGGCGTCTGCCCACCGGGGACAATCGCGGCGTCGCGCAGGATGATTGCGCTAACGGCGGGCCCAAAGTCAGATGATTGCGCTAACGCCTCGCCGCGACCTGTTGCTTCATGGAAACGTCATGTTATAGCCGCGCCAGCGACCAACGCGGCGTCTTGGAGGGTGCGACATGGACATCGGACGGGTGAACCCCGCACAACGTCTTGAGGATCAAGGCATAACCGGGCTTGGAAAGGTCCATTACAACCTGCTGGAACCCGCGCTTGTCGAAGCGGCGCTGACCCGTGGCGAGGGGCACCTGGGCCAGGGTGGCGCGTTCCTCGTGACCACCGGCGAACATACCGGCCGCTCGCCCAAGGACAAGCATGTGGTCCGCACCGCGGATGTCGAGGATACGATCTGGTGGGACAACAACCGGCCCATGGAACCCGAGGCGTTCGATCGCCTGCATGAGGACATGCTGGCGCATCTGAAGGGCCGCGAGGTCTTCGTCGAGGACCTTTATGCCGGGGCCGACCCGGCCAACCGTCTGGACGTCCGCGTCGTCACCGAAATGGCCTGGCATGGCCTCTTCTCGCGCCACCTGCTGCGCCGCCCGACACTGGACGAACTCGACACCTTCGTGCCCGAGTTCACCGTTGTCAACGCGCCCTCCTTCAAGGCCGATCCCGAGCGCCATGGCTGCCGCACCCGGACCGTCGTCGCGATGAACTTCGCCAAGAAGCTGATCCTGATCACCGATACCGAATATGCGGGCGAAATCAAGAAGTCGGTCTTCACGCTGCTGAACTACATCCTGCCCGCCAGGGGCATCATGCCGATGCATTGCTCGGCCAACCACGCACCGGGCAACCCGGTCGATACCGCGGTGTTCTTCGGGCTGTCGGGCACCGGCAAGACCACGCTTTCGGCCGACACCTCGCGCACGCTGATCGGCGATGACGAGCATGGCTGGTCGGACAAGGGCACCTTCAATTTCGAAGGTGGCTGCTATGCCAAGACGATCAACCTGAGCGCCGAGGCCGAGCCCGAGATCTATGCCACCACGACCAAGTTTGCGACCGTGATCGAGAACATGGTGTTCGATCCGTACACGCTGGCGCTGGATTACGAGGATGACAGCCTGACGGCGAACATGCGCTGCGCCTACCCGCTGCACTACATCTCGAACGCGTCGGACACGGCGCTGGGCGGGCATCCCAAGAACATCATCATGCTGACCTGTGACGCCTTCGGGGTGCTGCCCCCGATCGCCCGGCTGACGCCCGCGCAGGCGATATATCACTTCCTGTCGGGCTTCACCTCGAAAGTGGCGGGGACCGAAAAGGGCGTGACCGAGCCCGAGCCCACCTTCTCGACCTGCTTCGGCGCGCCCTTCATGCCGCGTCGGCCCGAGGTTTACGGCCAGCTTCTGCGCGAGAAGATCGCGACCCATGGTGCGACCTGCTGGCTGGTGAATACCGGCTGGACCGGTGGCGCCTATGGCACCGGCTCGCGCATGCCGATCAAGGCGACGCGCTCCCTGCTGGCGGCCGCGCTTGACGGCACGCTGAACGATGCCGAGTTCCGCAAGGATCCGAATTTCGGCGTCGAGGTGCCGCTGTCGGTGCCGGGCGTGGACGACGCGCTGCTGGACCCGCGCCGCACCTGGACCGATGGCGCGGCCTATGATGCGCAGGCACGGAAACTGGTGGGCATGTTCTCGGAGAATTTCGCCAAGTACCTGCCCTTCATCGACCAGGACGTGAAGGAAGCCGCGATCGGCTGATCCCGGTCCCGCCGTGGAACCAAAAGGCCCGCGCCCGGTGGCGAGCGGGCAGGATCAGCTGCCGGGCAAGCAACTGCGAGATCGTGAAGGCCGCAATCGGCACGCCCAGCAGCAGAAGCGTCGCCCGGCCGGGGATCACGTTGACCAGGGGCGCGCTGGCCGCGATCGCAAGCACCACGCAGCCGATCAGCAGCCGGTATTGCACGACCGACACCCATGCCGGCCGCGCCCCCTGCCGGAACGCCTGCGCCACATTCGTCACGAGGGTCGAGAGGATCAGCCCCGCCAGCGCCCGCTCGGTAGACAAAAAGCTCGACAGCCTCGAGATCAGGATCAGCGGCATCGCAAAGCCCACCGCCCCCTTGACCAGCCCGCAAAGAGCGCGACGCCGAAAGCGGCGGCGAAAAGAAGGGGGTCTAGACCGATGACCATGGCATTTCCCTGCCTGTTGTCCGGCCTGTAACGTGGATCGCGGGGCGCTGCAGCGGCAAAACCCGGCAGACATTATCCTTCACCAGGACCATGGAAATTGAATTTTTGTTGCGCTGCACCTGCGAAGGCCCTATGTCACCCCAAGCCCGATTGAAGGAGACGATTCATGCCCCATGACGGACAGGACATGCCCATGTCGGACAGCGCCATCCTTGCCGATCTGACGACGCTGACCCGCGCCGCACTGGCCCCGGTCGAGGCCGTGACCGAAGCCGCGCGCGCCGCGCTGTTGCCCCGCGTCACCGAAGGCGGCCGCATCTCGGGCAGCCTGGTCGAGACGCATCAGCACGCCGCCCATGGCCTTGCCTGGCTTGCGACCTACGAACAGGCGCTGAAACAGATGCAGGGCTGGGCCGAGCGGCTGGCCGAGCAGGGCCGGTTCGGCGAGGTCGAGCAACTGATCCTTCAGATCGCCTTTGGCGAATACCTCGCCCAGATCGCCGGCGGCATCCCGATGAGCCAGGGCGAAATCGTGCGTCTGGGCGATATCGGCGTCTCGGCCGAGGATCGCCATGCCTTCCACACGCCCGAGGTGACGGCGCTGATCGAGCGCGCCAACAGCCCCGCCGCCCGCGCGCGGCTGGTCGCGCTGATGCAGGAACAGGCGGCGAATGTGACCGTGGGGGCCACCAGCCTCGACGAGGAACTGGAGATGATCCGCGAACAGTTCCGCCGCTTTGCCGTCGACCGGGTGGAACCCTTCGCCCATGAATGGCACCTCAAGGATGAGCTGATCCCGATGGAAATCATCGAGGAGATGGCCGAACTGGGCGTATTCGGGCTGACCATCCCCGAGGAATTCGGCGGTCTTGGCCTGGCCAAGGCGTCGATGTGCGTCGTCTCCGAGGAACTCTCGCGCGGATATATAGGCGTCGGCTCGCTGGGCACCCGCTCGGAAATCGCGGCCGAACTGATCCTGTGCGGCGGCACCGAGGAACAGAAGCAGCACTGGCTGCCGAAACTCGCCAGCGCCGAGATCCTGCCGACCGCGGTCTTTACCGAACCCAATACCGGCTCGGATCTTGGCTCCCTGCGCACCCGCGCGGTCAAGGTGGGCGAGGATTACGAGATCACCGGCAACAAGACCTGGATCACGCATGCCGCGCGTACCCATGTGATGACGCTGCTCGCGCGCACCGACCCGGCGACCAGCGACTATCGCGGCTTGTCGATGTTCCTGGCCGAAAAGACCCCGGGCACCGACGAAGCCCCCTTCCCGACCGAGGGCATGACCGGCGGCGAGATCGAGGTGCTGGGCTATCGCGGCATGAAGGAATACGAACTCGGCTTCGACCGCTTCAAGGTCAAGGGCGAGAACCTTCTGGGCGGGGTCGAGGGGCAGGGCTTCAAGCAGCTGATGCAGACCTTCGAATCGGCCCGCATCCAGACCGCCGCCCGCGCCATCGGCGTCGCGCAATCGGCGCTGGATGTCTCGATGCGCTATGCCCAGGACCGCAAGCAGTTCGGCAAGGCGCTGATCGCCTTCCCGCGGGTGTCCGACAAGCTGGCCATGATGGCGGTCGAGATCATGGTGGCCCGCCAGCTGACCTATTTCGCGGCCTGGGAAAAGGACCACGACCAGCGCTGCGACCTCGAGGCCGGGATGGCAAAGCTGCTGGGCGCCCGCGTGGCGTGGGCCTGTGCCGATAACGGCTTGCAGATCCATGGCGGCAACGGCTTCGCGCTGGAATACACGATCAGCCGCATCCTGTGCGACGCGCGCATCCTGAACATCTTCGAGGGAGCCGCCGAGATCCAGGCACAGGTGATCGCGCGCCGCCTGCTGGGCTGACGCCCCGCCGCCCCGAATGACCGGCCCCGGCCACAGCCCGGGGCCTTTCCTTTTCGGGCTAAACCTCCCGGCCCAGCATCCCGACCAGCCGCGCCCGGGCGCCGGGCAGGGGCTTGTCGCCCATCGCGGGCGCCAGCCATTTCTCCAGGAAATGCCCGGTCAGGCGCAGGCCTTCGGCAATCTCATGCGCCCGCACCGGCCCCTGCCCCAACAGGCAGGGCGGCAACGGCAGCAGACGATCCGCCCAGTCGCCCGCCCCCGCGGCACTGACCGCGCGGCCCGTTCTCGGCGAGACATGAACCAGATCGTCGCGATCACCCGTGACCGCGCAGCGCGTGAGATCCAGCCCGAAACCCATCTCGTCCAGCAGCGCCAGTTCCCAGCGCAGATAGGCAAGCGGCCAGGCATCGGCATGGCCAAGCAGGTCCAGCAACGTCACCGAGCGGGCGTAAAGCCCGGGATGCGGCGCGCGTTCGGGCAGGGCAAAGGACAACAGCGCCGTGATCGCGTTCAGCCCCGCCAGCGCGCGCGCATCCCCCATCACATGCGCCGCACGGCTGCGGACCGGCTCGACGGTGAAGGCGCCGATATGATCCTCAAGCCGCGCCTTCCAGGTCACGGACAGTTGCGTGCCGGGCTGCAACACGGGCGACAGCCGCCGCCCCGCGCCGCCGCGTACCACGCCCAGATGGCGGCCATGCCGGGCGGTGAACAGCTCGACGATGGCTGCGCTTTCGCCATGGGGCCGCACCCCCAGCACCGCGCCCTCGTCCTGCCACTCGATCATCCGCGCGCGCCCTTGCCCCTTCTTCTTGGAAAAAATACCCAAATCCTGCGGCCCGTCACGAAAAACCCGGCTCGTCCAGCAAATGCCGGCCGTCCCGATCCTCGACCTCGATCACCCACAGATCGGGATCAATCCCGCGCTGGCGGGCCATGGCTGCGTCCACCGCGCGTTCGTCGCCCTCGGCCAGCACGACCCAGACCCGGTCGCCGCTCGACAGATCGAAGGACCGCTGAAACACCCGCGCCTTGCCGTCCAGCGTGTTCAGCTTGACCAGAACCGCGCCTGCCGTGTCGTCGCCATGGGCCACGACAAAGGCCGGGATGCCCGCCAGCCGCAGCCGGGCCAGATAGGCATGCACCCAGAACTCGGCACTCAGGCGGGGCGACATGCTGGCCTCTGGCCCCTGCCGCCACGTACGCTAGTTTGACGCCGACACGCCCTCAGACGAAAGCCCCCCATGCTGGTCCTGCCGCGCTTCTCGAAACCGATCATCGCCGCCGCCATCGTGCTTGACATCATGGTGTTCGCCATGGGCCTGCGCGCCCTTCCGCTGGTGGTGCTGATGCTGCTGGCCAATCTGGCGGTCTGCCTCGTGATCTACTGGGCGATCCTTGGCCATTACTTCACCCCCAAACCGGCGCCGGACGCGGATCAGTCGCCGTCGCGGAAATCGAGCCCCATTTCCGAGTAACGCTCTGCCTCGTCCAGCCAGCCGGGGCGCACCTTGACGGTCAGGAACAGGTGCACCGGGCGGCCGATGAACTCGGCAATCTCGGCGCGGGCGGCCTGGCTGACGGATTTGATCGTCTCGCCCTTGTGGCCCAGCACGATGCCCTTGTGCCCGTCGCGGGCGACATAGACGATCTGGTCGATCCGGGTCGAGCCGTCCTTGCGATCCTCCCAGGCCTCGGTCTCGACGGTCAACTCGTAGGGCAGTTCCTGATGCAGCCGCAGCGTCAGCTTTTCGCGCGTCATCTCGGCCGCGATCATCCGCATCGGCAGATCGGCGATCTGGTCCTCGGGGTAAAGCCACGGACCTTCGGGCAGGGTTTCGGCCAGCCATTCGCGCAGATCGTCCACGCCATGCCCCCGCTCGGCCGAGATCATGAAGCTGCGCGCAAAGGGATAGGCTTCGTTCAGGTCGGCCGACAGCGCCAGCAGCGCCTCGGCCTTGACCCGGTCGATCTTGTTGATGGCCAGCGCGACTGTCCGCCCCTCGGCCACCCGCTCGCGCAACGTTTCGATTATCGCGTCAACGCCCGCCGTTCGGCCGCGATGCGCCTCGACCAGAAGCACCACGATATCGGCATCCGCAGCCCCGCCCCAGGCGGCGGCCACCATGGCGCGGTCCAGCCTGCGGCGCGGCCGGAACAGACCCGGCGTATCGACAAAGACGATCTGCGCCTCGCCCTCGATCGCCACGCCGCGGATGCGGGCGCGGGTGGTCTGAACCTTGTGGGTCACGATCGAGACCTTCGCCCCCACCATCCGGTTCAGAAGCGTGGACTTGCCCGCATTGGGCTCTCCGATCAGGGCAACGAAACCCGCGCGCTGGGTCATGGGATCCTCTTGAATGTTCCGGTCGCCATAGCGTGTTTCCGCCAGACCGACCATAGGCTTCGCTCGCCGCGCGCGACAGGCGTCGGCGGGTGGGCGTTCTTTCGCAGCACAGGACCACGCATCGCAGAACGGCCGGGAGCATAGAACGTCCCGCGTCGCCCACCTAGGGATCGCCCTGCCCCCCGGCCCCGCGCCGTCCTAGAGTTGTTTCCGATCAAGTTGAAGCATATCCTGTGTGCCGGAGATAGCGCGCACATTCCTTCGGGGTGAAGGCGGTCAGGGCGGAAGCGATGGCGCTGCAGAGGCTGTCAGCGCATCTCGGGGCGGCGCTTCTGACGAGGGCCTTGAGCTTGGCAAATACCATTTCGATCGGATTGAGGTCGGGGGAACAGGCAGGCAGGAAGCGCAACTCGGCGCCGTGCGCCTAGGCGTTCTTATGGACGCTGAGGTTGTCGCAAATCACAATATCACCCGGCTGCAGGGTTGGCGCGAGCATCTGCTCGACCCGGGCGCAGAATGCGTCGCCGTCCATGGCCCCCGCGATCAGCATCGGCGCGTCGATCCGGTCACTGCGCAACCCCGCGATGAACGTGTTGTTGCGCCAGTGCCCATGCAGGACGGTGCCGACGCAGGGGGCGCCGCGCGCCTGTTCCGCGGCAATCACGGTCTTTTTTTGCGCGTGATGCCGTGGCGGGCGAGCAGCCGGGAGACGCTGCTCCGCGAGGTCGCAATGCCCGCGCAGGCCAGCCGCGCCACGATCTCGCCGAGGTAAAGATCGGGGGTTTCCTCCAGCCAGCCAAGGATCTTCGACGCATGGGCCTCAAGGGTATCCGAGCGCCGGTCCCCGCCCATCGGCAACGCCTCGGCGCGACCCTCACGCCGCCACGTGGCGGCCCACCTGACGGCTGTCGCGCGCGCAATCCGCATCCTGCGGCCCGCAGCACTGGCCGACATGCCTTCATCCAGAGCGGCCACAAACCGCTGGCGCAAATCAGAAGAATACGGTTTCCCCATCCATGCCGCCTCCTTCCCGGCAGTCAGCATGAATCAGAAATCACCCCGAATGTGAATCCCAAAGATTCAACTTGGTCGCGGTCGACTCTAGCCCTCGTCCCTGCCAATCCGATCGAGCAGCGCCTTGGCGGCGGCCTGTTCCGCCTGGCGCTTGGCGCCTGCAGTGGCCTGCGCCTCCTCGCCGGTCGAAAGCCGCGCGGCGATCGTGAAGACCGGGGCGTGGTCGGGGCCTTCACGGGCGATCTCGACATAATGCGGCGGGGTCAGGCCGCGGGCCTGGGCCCATTCCTGCAACGCGGTCTTGGCATCGCGGGCGTCGGGCTCGACCGCGCCGATCCGCGTCCCCCATAGCCGCAGGACCAGATCGCGCGCCGCCTCGAAGCCCGCGTCGCGATAGACCGCGGCGATCACCGCCTCCATCGCATCGGCCAGCAGCGCCTCCTTGCGCCGTCCGCCCGACATCATCTCGGACCGGCCGAGTTTCAGCACGTCGCCCAACCCGATCTCGCGGGCGACATCGGCGCAGGTCTCGCGCCGGACCAGCGCATTGAACCGTGGCGCAAGCTGGCCTTCGGTCGCGCCCTTGTCGGCCAGCAACAGCGCCTCGGCCATCACCAAGCCCAGGATCCGGTCGCCCAGGAATTCCAGCCGCTGGTTGTCCGGCCGGGTCGGGCTGGACAGCGAGGAATGGGTCAGCGCGCGCAACAGCAGTTCGGGCCGGGCAAAGCTGTGGCCCAGGCGTCCGCTGAACGCGGCAAGTTCGGCCGACAGCTTCACGCGACTCACTCGATCTTCTTGAAGAACCGGTCGGGCCGCCAGGTCCAGACGAAGAAAAGCGACCGCCCCGCGGACGAGAACATCACCCGGTCCGCGCGCCCGATCAGGTTCTCGGCCGGCACGAAGCCGACCCCGCCATTGGCGCGCGCATAGCGGCTGTCCTGGCTGTTGTCGCGGTTGTCGCCCATGAAGAAGTAATGCCCCTCGGGCACGGTAAAGAGCGGCGTGTTGTCCGAGAAAAACCCGTCGCGAATGTTCAGGATGTTGTGCGACGCCCCGCCGGGCAGCGTTTCACGATAGCGCGACTTGGTGCAGGTGCCGCCCTCGCCCACCGGCGCGTTCTCGCATTGCGGATAATAGCCCATCGGCCCCTGGCGGTCATAGACCTCTTCGAACCGGCCTGCGGGTTTCACATCGACCGGGGCGCCGTTGAGATAGAGCAACCCCTCACGCATCTGCACCGTGTCGCCGGGCATCCCGATCAGCCGCTTGATGAAATCCGATCCGTTCACCGGATGGCGGAACACCACGACATCGCCGCGTTCGGGTTCCGAGGCGAGGAGCCGACCCTCGAAGGGGCACATCGAGAACGGGCAGGAATAGCGCGAATAGCCATAGGCCATCTTGTTGACGAACAGGAAATCGCCGATCAGCAGCGTGTCCTTCATGCTGCCCGAGGGGATCCAGAACGGCTGGAAGAACAGGGTGCGGAAGATCCCCGCGATCAGCAGCGCCCAGAAGATGGTCTTGATCGTCTCGACCAGACCGCCATCCTTCTTGTCGCCCGCTTTCGCCATCTGTCCGGTCCTGCCCCTTGTGTCAGCCCCCGCTTCATGCGCGGGCGGGCCGGGGCTGTCAAGGCGACGGCCCGACCCCGGCCGCCGTCACGGGCAGGGACGCGCCTCGATCACCACGAAGGCCTGCGCCCAGGGGTGATCGTCGGTCAGCGAGACATGCACGATCGCCTCGTGGCCCCCGGGCGTCATCTCGGCCAGTCGCTCGGCCGCCCAGCCGGTCAGCCGCATCACCGGCTGGCCGGTCTCGAGATTGGCCACCGACATGTCCTTCCAGGCGATGCCCATGCGCAGCCCGGTGCCCAGCGCCTTGGAACAGGCCTCCTTGGCGGCCCAGCGCTTGGCATAGGTGCCAGCCACATCGGCGCGGCGCTCGGCCTTCTGCTGCTCGGCCTCGGTGAAGACCCGGTTGCGGAAACGGTCACCGAAACGCGCCAGCGTCTGCTGGACCCGCTCGATATTGGCCAGATCGGTGCCGATGCCGAGGATCATCGGGCAGCGCCTGCGGTCACGTCCGCGCCTCGTCCATGCACCGGCGCATCTCGGCGATGGCGGGGCCAAGGCCGAGGAAGATCGCCTCGCCGATCAGGAAATGGCCGATATTCAGTTCCCTGACCTGCGGAAAGGCCGCGACGGGGCCGACGGTGTCATAGGTCAGCCCGTGACCGGCATGAACCTCCAGCCCCAGTTTGTCGGCATGCGCGGCCATGGCGCGCAGCCGCGCGAGTTCGACGTCGCGCTCGTCGAAGCGTCCTTCGGCATGCAGGTCGCAATAGGCGCCGGTATGCAGTTCGACCACCGCCGCGCCGATCCGGGCCGCGGCCTCGACCTGGGCAAGATCGGCGGCAATGAAAATCGACACCCGGCAGCCCGCATCGCGCAGCGGCGCAATGAAATGCGCGAGCCGGTTCTCGTCCTGCGCAACATCCAGCCCGCCTTCCGTGGTGCGTTCCTCGCGCTTTTCGGGCACAAGGCAGACCGCGTGCGGCCGATGCCGCAGCGCGATCGCCTGCATCTCGTCGGTGGCGGCCATTTCCAGGTTCAGCGGCACCCTCAGCGCGGCCATCAACCCGTCGATATCGGCATCCGAGATATGCCGGCGATCCTCGCGCAGATGGGCCGTGATGCCGTCGGCGCCCGCCTCCTCGGCCAGTTTCGCCGCCCGGATCGGATCGGGATAGGCCGACCCGCGGGCGTTCCTGACGGTCGCCACGTGGTCGATATTCACGCCCAGCCGAAGATGCGTGCCGTCCGCCATGTCCTTGCCCCCTTGTTCCCTGCCCGGCCTCAGGGCCGGTCGTCGGCCGTGCCCGCCTTTTGGCGCAGTTCGGCCAGTTTCTCCTTCAGCCGCCCGCGGCGGCGATTCTGGTATGCGGTGATCACCGGAACACTGAGGTAGTAGGCCACCAGCCCCGCGGCAATCCCCGGCGCGATCCCGCCGATCAGATAGGGCAGGAACAGCTCGTGATAGAACTGGCCCAGCCTGGCCCAGTTCGCCTCGGCCCCGGTGAAGACCGCCACGAGATTGTCCATAAGATCCTCGCCCGCGCCGCGGAACTTGGCGACCAGCGTGGTCTCGCTGGGTTCGTCGAAGCGGCTGCCAAGCAGGAAATGCCCGGTCTTCAGAGAGACCATCGCGATCGGCACATAGGTCAGCGGGTTGCCGAAGAGCGTGGACAGCAGCGCAGCCAGGATGTTGCCGCGCAGCCCCCAGGCGATCAGGGCGGCGAGGAAGAAGTGCAGCCCGTAAAGCGGCGTGAAGCTGACGAAGACCCCCGCGAAGATGCCCCGCGCGATCTTTTGCGGCGTGTCCGGAAGGCGGCGCACCCGATGGGTGATATAGTACAGCGCCCGCCCCCATCCGCCGCGCGGATAGACGCTGTCCAGCATGATCCGGCCGAACTTTCGCTTGTCGCGGCGCTTGAACACCAAGCCGGTCGTCCTTGTGTGCGGGCGGCCGTCACTCGGCGCGCTCGGGGTTCCGATACCGTTCTATCTCGGCGACATCGCTTTCCGCCTCAAGGGCGGTCATCACGGTGTGAAGATGTTCGACGTCCCGCAGGTCAACCTGAATCAGCAAACGGTAAAAATCCGGCTTCTTGTCGACGAATTCCATGTCGGAAATATTGGCCTTCTGTTCTCCGATCAGGGTGCAGATGCGCCCCAGCACGCCCGCATCGTTACGGATCGTGATGTAAAGCCCGACGCTGTGCACCGCCGGGTGCTTGCCCGAATGCCAGTGCAGGTCGATCCAGCGGTCGGGCTGGTCCTCGAACCTTTCCAGCACCGGGCAGTCGATGGCATGCACCACCACGCCGCGCCCGCGCCAGGTGATGCCCACGATCCGCTCACCCGGCACCGGCTGGCAGCAGGGCGCGCGCGCAAAGGTCTCGTCGGGCGACAGGCCCACCACCGCGCGGCTTGCGTCGATCTCGTCGCCGCGGGCGGTGGCGAGTTCGGGATAAAGCGCCTCGACCACGTCCTGGGCGCGCAATTCGGCCGAACCGAGCCGGGCCAGCAGTTCGCCCGCGCCACTGAGCCCGAAGCTGCGCGCGGCCGTCCTCAGCGCCTTTTCGGTCGACCGCTTGCCCACATGGTCGAAGGCCACCCGCGCCAGTTCGCGGCCAAGCTTGATGTAACGCTCGCGATCTTCCTCGCGCAGCGACTTGCGGATCGCGGCCTTGGCCCGTCCCGTCACCACGATGTCGATCCAGGTCGCCTGCGGACGCTGGCCCTCGGCGGTGATGATTTCGACCGATTGCCCGTTCTTCAGCCGCGTCCACAGCGGCACGCGGATGCCGTCCACCTTGGCGCCGACGCAAGAATCCCCGATCCGGGTATGGATCGCATAGGCGTAGTCCAGCGGGGTCGCCCCCCGGGGCAGCTTGATCACATCGCCCTTGGGCGTGAAGCAGAACACCTGGTCGGTATACATCTCCAGCTTGACATGCTCGAGGAACTCATCGTGATCCTCGGCATTCTCGAAGCGTTCGGTCAGGGATGCCAGCCACTTGGCCGGATCGACCGCAAAGGGGTTCTCGGCCCGGACACCGTCGCGATAGGACCAGTGCGCCGCGACGCCCGCCTCGGCCACCTCGTGCATCTGGCGGGTGCGGATCTGCACCTCGACTCGCTTGCCGTCGCGGCCCGAGACGGTGGTCTGGATCGAGCGATAGCCGTTCGACTTGGGCTGGCTGATATAGTCCTTGAACCGGCCCGGCACCGCGCGCCAGCGGCGATGAATCGCGCCCAGCACCCGGTAGCAATCGCCCTCGGTCTCGGTGATGACGCGGAAACCGTAGATGTCGGACAGCCGCGAGAAGCCCTGCTGCTTCTCTTCCATCTTGCGCCAGATGGAATAGGGCTTCTTGGCGCGGCCGAAGACATCGGCCTCCACCCCCTCGCGTTCCAGTTCCTTGCGGATGTCCTGGGTGATCTTCTGGATCACGTCGCCCGATTCGCGCTGCAGCGTGATGAAGCGGCGCATGATCGAGTTGCGCGCCTCGGGGTTCAGCACGCGAAACGCCAGATCCTCCAGTTCCTCGCGCATCCACTGCATGCCCATCCGGCCGGCAAGCGGCGCGAAGATGTCCATCGTCTCGTGGCTCTTGCGGACCTGCTTTTCATGCGGCAGCGACTTGATCGTGCGCATGTTGTGCAGCCGGTCGGCGAGTTTCACCAGAATCACCCGCAGATCCTTGGACATCGCCATGAACAGCTTGCGGAAATTCTCGGCCTGCTTGGTCGCGGAAGAGGACAGCTGCAGGTTGGTCAGCTTGGTCACGCCATCGACCAGTTCCGCGACCTCGTCGCCGAACAGCCGCGCGACCTCGGAATAGGTGGATTTCGTGTCCTCGATCGTGTCGTGCAGAAGCGCGGTGACGATCGTGGCGTCGTCCAGCCGTTGTTCGGTCAGGATCGCGGCGACCGAAACAGGGTGAGTGAAATATTCCTCGCCCGAGCGGCGCAGCTGACCGGCATGCATCTCGCGCCCGTAGGCATAGGCGCGACGGATCAGATCCTCGTCGGTTCTGGGATTGTAGTTGCGCACCAGCGAGATCAGGTCTTCGACGTCGATCATCCGGCGGCCAATCCAGGGGGGCGCAGCAAGGGGCGCGCCCCGGGGGTCAACGCTGTGCCTGCGCTTCCATCAGGGCGCGCAGCAGCTTCTCTTCCGACATGTCGTCATCCGACGGACGGTCGGGCATTCCGCCGCCCATCAGCAGCGCCATGGAATCCTCTTCGGGCTCGTCAACCTCGATCTGGGTCTGGTTGGCCTCGATCATCCGCTCGCGCAGCTCGTCGGCCGACTGGGTTTCCTCGGCGATTTCGCGCAGCGCGATGACGGGGTTCTTGTCGTTGTCGTCGTCGATGGTCAGCGCGCTGCCGGCCGCGATCTCGCGCGCCCGGTGCGACGCGAGCAGAACCAGTTCGAACCGGTTCGGAACCTTGTCAACGCAATCTTCTACCGTCACGCGGGCCATGGCGCACTCCGATCCCTGGGAGATTGAAGCCCCCTTCTATTGGGTCTCAAATGACTTGACAAGGGCGGAAAGACTCTCCCACGGCCCCGAAATCGGAACAATCGCGGCCTTTTCCGTCGCGGGCAGGGCCGCCAGCATCTGGCGCACGGTCCGCCCCAGGATCGGATGGCGCCAGTCGGGTGAGATCTCGGCCAGCGGCACCAGCACGAAGGCGCGGTCCTGCAGGCGGGGATGGGGCAGGATCAGACCGTCGGGGGCCTGCGTCGCCTGCTCCTCGGCGGGAAGGTCGCGCCAGCGGGTATGGGTCTCCACGTCGGGCAGCACCAGATCGCCCAGCGCGAGCAGGTCAAGATCGAGGGGGCGCGGCCCCCAGCGGTCGCGGCGCACGCGTCCAAAGGTCGCCTCGACCGCGTGCAGGCGCGCGAGGATCGCGTCGGGCGGCAGCGTGGTCGCGATCTCGGCCACCGCATTCACGAAATCGGGACCGCTGCCCGGAGGCCAGCATGGTGTGTGGTACAAGCTGCTGATTCTGGTGATCCGAATCGCTTGGCTGTCCAGCGCCGCAAGCGCGCGAGCAAGTGTCTTCTGCAGGGGGTCGGCGCCGACCGCGACGTTCGTTCCCAGCGCAACCTGTCCTTTTGGACGGGTTTTTACGTGATTTCCCGGTTGCGGCATCGGCCTCCATCCTTAGATTTCAGAGGGTGCCCCTCAGCGCTTTGTATTTCAGTGCGCATTGTTCCAAACCACTCACGACCCCTGGCTGACCGGCATATTACGGAAGGAGTCCGAATGTTTTACAAAGATGAACGGCTGGCGCTATTCATCGACGGCTCGAACATCTATGCAGCCGCGAGGGCGCTGGGGTTCGACATCGATTACAAGCTGTTACGCCAGGAATTCATGCGCCGTGGCAAGTTGCTGCGCGCATTCTACTACACTGCCCTGCTGGACAACGACGACTATTCGCCGATCCGGCCCCTTGTCGACTGGCTGAACTACAACGGCTTCACCATGGTGACGAAGCCCGCGAAGGAATACACTGACAGCCAGGGCCGCCGGAAGGTCAAGGGCAACATGGATATCGAACTGACGGTCGATGCCATGGAACTGGCGCCGAGGGTCGATCATATCGTGCTTTTCTCGGGCGATGGCGATTTCAGGCCGCTGGTCGAGAGCCTGCAGAGGCAGGGTGTGCGGGTGTCGGTCGTCTCGACGATCCGAAGTTCGCCGCCGATGATCGCGGACGAGCTGCGCCGCCAGGCCGACAACTTCATCGAGCTCGACGAGCTGAAAGAGGTGATCGGCCGCCCGCCGCGCGAACCGCGCAACTTCGACCAGCGGACCGAGGCCCAGCAGGGCAGCTGAGCAGGTGGGCCGGTCTTTCGCCGGCCTGCCCGCGACGCCGGACCGCCAGCGCATGACCTGACGAGATGCCCGGCCTAGAGACCCTCGCCCAGCTTGGCATACTGTTTCTTGCCGCCTTCGGCGCGGCCACGATCCTGCCGTTTCAGTCCGAGGTGGTCTTTGTCGCCCTGCAACTGGCTGGCCGGGTCGATCTCGGCTGGCTGCTGCTGGTCGCGAGCGTGGGCAACGTGCTGGGCTCGGTGGTGAACTATGTGCTCGGGATATGGATCGAACATTTTCGCGACCGTCACTGGTTTCCGGTCAGCGAGACGCAGCTTGAGCGCGCGCAGCACTGGTACAATCGGTGGGGCGTTTGGACGCTGCTGTTGAGCTGGGCACCGCTGGGCGACGGGTTCACCGTGGTCGCGGGCATGATGCGCACGCCGCTCTGGCTGTTCCTGACCCTTGTCACGATCGCCAAGACCGGGCGATATGCCGCGCTTGCCTGGGCCACCGCGGCGGCTGCGGGATAGGGCCGGGACTGGACGAAAAACGCCTGCGGGGTTACCTCTTGGACGGACAGGAGAAACGCCCATGACCAAGCCCAAGCTGACCCTTTACCTGGCCGCGCCCCGCGGCTTCTGCGCCGGTGTCGACCGCGCGATCAAGATCGTCGAGATGGCGCTGGAGAAATGGGGCCCGCCCGTCTATGTGCGCCACGAGATCGTGCACAACAAGTTCGTCGTGGACGGGCTGCGCGCCAAGGGTGCGGTCTTCGTCAAGGACCTGGACGAGTGCCCGGTGGATCGCCCGGTCATCTTCTCGGCCCATGGCGTGCCGAAATCGGTGCCCGCCGAGGCCGCGCGGCGCGAGATGATCTTTGTCGACGCCACCTGTCCGCTGGTCTCCAAGGTGCATCTGGAGGCCGCGCGCCATCACGAGAACGGCAAGCAGATCGTGATGATCGGCCATGCCGGCCACCCTGAAACCATCGGCACCATGGGCCAACTGCCCGAAGGCGAGGTTATGCTGGTCGAGACGCCCGAGGATGTGGCGGGGCTGAGCGTGCGCGATCCCGTCAACCTGGCCTTCATCACGCAAACGACGCTGTCGATCGACGACACCGCCGAGGTGGTCAAGGCGCTGGAAGCGCGCTTCCCGACCATCGAGGGGCCGCACAAGGAAGACATCTGCTACGCCACGACCAACCGTCAGGGCGCGGTCAAGGCGGTGGCGCCCAAGGTCGAGGCGCTGCTTGTGATCGGCGCGCCGAACTCGTCGAACTCGAAACGGCTGGTCGAGGTGGGCGCGGCGGCGGGCTGCGGCACGGCGTTTCTGGTCCAGCGCGCGGCCGATATCGACTGGGCGGCGCTTGAGGGCATGTCGAAAGTGGGGCTGACAGCCGGTGCCTCGGCGCCCGATGTGCTGATCGAGGAAGTGGTGCGGGCCTTCCGCGACCGCTACGACCTGGAGATCGAACAGGTCGTCACCGCCACCGAGAAGATCGAGTTCCGCCTGCCGCGCATCGTGCGCGAACCGGCATGAGCCGCGCGGCGATTCAGAGGCACCCATGACTGCGATCCCGCGCCCTGCCCTGATCCTTGGCCTTGCCGGGCTGATCCCCTTCCTGTGGGGCGCGGCCACGGTCTTCATGCCCGAGCTTGCAGGTTACGCGCCGCCCGAGATCGGCCCGCGCTTTCACGGAGTCGAGGTGCTGACGATCTACGGCACGGTGATCCTGGCCTTCATGTCGGGCGTGTTGTGGGGCTTTGCCGCCAAGGCCACGGGGGCCAGGGCGGCGCTGGGCTACGGGCTGTCGGTGATCCCGGCGCTCTGGGGTTTTGCGGTGCTGGGCGGCGCGGCGGGCAAGCCCATCCTGCCGTTGATGGCGGGCTTTGCCGGCCTTCTGCTGCTGGACGCGCTGTTCTGGATGATGAACATGGCGCCGCGCTGGTGGATGCGGCTGCGGATCATCCTGACAGCGGTGGTTCTGGCCTGCCTCGCGGTGCCGCTGGTCTGAGCCTCGGGCGGTTGACGGCACCGGGCCCGCCCCCTACACCCGCGCCGGACCCTTCAGGAAATCGCCATGCCCGACCTGTTCGCTTATACCGACGGTGCCTGTAGCGGCAATCCCGGCCCCGGCGGCTGGGGCGTGCTGTTGCAGGCAAAGGAGGGCGCGCAGGTGGTGCACGAGCGCGAGTTGTCGGGTGGCGAGGCGGCGACCACGAACAACCGAATGGAATTGCTGGCCGCGATCAACGCTCTGGAAAGCCTGACCCGGCCCTCGCAGATCACGGTGGTCACCGACAGCGCCTATGTGAAGAACGGTGTGACCGGCTGGATCCATGGCTGGAAGCGCAATGGCTGGAAGACCGCCGGCAACAAACCCGTGAAGAATGTCGAGCTGTGGCAGCGGCTGGACGAGGCGCAGGCCCGCCATCAGGTGCGCTGGGAATGGGTGCGCGGCCATGCCGGCCATCCCGAGAACGAGCGCGCGGACGAACTGGCCCGGGCGGGGATGGCCCACTACAAGCGGTAGCGCCCGGTGGCGCGGTCGGATTTGGGTATTTTTTCCAAGAAGAAGATCAGAACCGGTCCTGCCCGTGCTCGACCTCGGCCGACATGCAGAGCCGTCCATCCGGCCCCCGCACCCAGAGCCGGTCGCCCGTTCGGCAGAGCGTGGCGGTTTCGTGGTCGATCAGCGCCGAACGGGCGCGGAAGGCGAAGCGGCGCAGCGGGCCGCGCTCCGTGGCCTTCAGCATCAGCAGTTGCGCCAGAAGCGGGCCATGGACGACAAGCCCGCCATAGCCTTCGGTGCCGGTGGCATAGTCGCGGTCGTAATGGATGCGGTGGCCGTCGAAGGTGAGCGCCGAGTAGCGGAACAGAAGCGTGGGCGGGAAATGCGCCTCGG
>Ga0209614_1000912_pt1 | contig 24298 bp, 16 predicted proteins | sample BlaSprsedimmetaG_FD_185484 | JGI IMG/M metagenome (GOLD analysis project Ga0209614, IMG submission 185484) | Hot spring sediment bacterial and archeal communities from California, USA to study Microbial Dark Matter (Phase II) - Blank Spring... ... | reverse complement strand
CCTGGCCTGGTTATCGAATTTCTCGAGACACGAAACCAACTCGTTTTACGGTTTAAACCGTTACGACGCCAATGAAACCCGGTTTTATGGCAGCGCCGTGCTTACCCGCGATCTCGATTTGACAGGCAGACACATGCTGAATACAGGATTCAGCTTTATTTACGACAATTTCAATGAAAATTTGTATCAGCAGGAAATGGAACGCAAAGAGCAGGTGCCGGGAATTTTTGCAGAATATACGCTGAAGCCCAATCCTGATTTTACTTTGCTGGCCGGAATCAGAACCGATTTTCACAACCTGCTTGGTACGTTTGTTACGCCCCGCATACACCTCAGGTACAACATGGGCGAACATATAACCATCAGGGCCAGCGCAGGAAAAGGATACCGGACAGCCAATGTCATTTCCGAAAATAATTACCTAATGGCAAGTGCGCGTAAAATGCAATGGTCGCACGAAGTTTTTCAGGAAGAAGCATGGAATTACGGTTTTGCACTGGTTCAACACTACACGCTCTGGGGGCGTGAACTTCAAATAAATGCCGAATATTTCCGTACCGATTTTCAGACACAATTGGTTGTTGACCGCGAAACATCGGCATCCAACATCATTCTGGCCCCGCTCGATGGTCAGTCGTATTCCAACAGCCTGCAGTTCGACTTGCGTTACGAGCCCATCGAACGCCTCGATGTTTTGCTGGCTTACCGCCTCAACGATGTAAAACAAACCATTGGCGGACAATTGCTTGAAAAACCGTTGACCAGCCGTTACAAAGGGTTGGTTACGTTCAATTATACCACCAACCTGAAAAAATGGATGTTCGACTACACTGTTCAGTTTAACGGAGGAGGGCGCATTCCGCGAGTTCATGAAGAGTGGATGGATAGGGCAGATATATCCGGAGATTTCTTTGAATTTTCGCCATACACGGTTATGAATGCCCAGATTACCAAATATTTCCGTTACTGGAACGTCTATTTGGGGGCAGAAAATTTCACCGATTTTAAACAAAAAAATCCGGTGGCAGGTGCCGATAATCCATTCGGACCTGAATTTGATGCAACCAATGTGTGGGGACCAGTAATGGGCCGCCGCATTTACCTGGGATTGCGTTTCAACTTAAATTATAAGTAAATAATTAACAATCAATAAAATAAATAAAATGAAACAATTTGGAATTCTTCTTATGATTTTGATGCTGGGAGGATTAACCAGCGAAATTTCAGCCCAGAAAAAGGGCAGGGCAGTGGTTTGCTTTCAAAGCGATATGGATTGTATAAATTGTGAAGAAACCATTTATGAACACCTCCGGTTTGAAAAAGGGGTGAAAGACCTCAAGGTGGATCACGTTTCCAATACCATATTTATTGAGTTTGTGGAAAAGCGAAACGATGAAAAAGAATTGGCAAAAGTCATTGAGAAAAAAGGATTTAAAGCGGATAAAATCACCCGTGAAAAGTATAACGACCTGCTTGAACAAGTGAAAGAGCATGGGCACGAACACGACCATGAAACTCACCGTGAGCGTAATTAGTTCAGTCTGAACCGGTAGGAGATAGTCCCCTGCTGAAAAGCGGGGGCATTTTCATCGGTATTGAATTTGGCTTTCAGTGCAGCCTGGCGGGCTTCGTTCCAGAAGCGCTGATCCATAATGGTGGTACCTCTCGCGCCTGGCTCGGCAGCTGTAACATTTCCGTTTTTATCAACGGTAACCTGCACAACCACAAGCCCTTCATCGTCGCCGGGGTAAACCGGTTTGGGCAATGAGCGGTGAGTCCTTCCGGACAAGCTGTAGGAGATACCGCTTCCCTGATCGCCGGTTCCACTGCCACCCGGCCCGTAAGTTCCTGCATTGGGATCGCCGGTGGGTACGCCCTGGTTTCCACCCGGGAAAGTAGCTCCCTGGCTTTGACTGTCTCCGGTTCCCTGTCCTCCGGCTCCCGTATCGCCAAAAGCGCCCTGCGCACGGGAATTGATTTCGGCAATTCTGCGCTGTTCTTCTTCCTGTCTTTTACGTTCTGCTTCGGCTCGTCGCTGGCGTTCCAGCTCAGCCAGACGTTGCCGTTCCATTTCGGCCTGCCGCTGGCGTTCTATTTCAGCCTGGCGTTGCCGCTCGATTTCAGCCTGGCGCTGTTGCTCCACTTGCTGTTGTCTCCTGCGTTCTTCTTCCAGCCGGCGCTGACGTTCGGCTTCTTCCTGGCGTTTTTTTTCTGCAGCATCAATCGCTGCTGTTTCTTCGTAATCCTGGGTCATGGCTACTTCTTCCGCCGGCTCGGGTTGGCTTACCGGAGGGGGTGGAGTAGCCGGTTGAGGCGGTGGGGTAGCAGGCTGAACTTCTTCCTGCTGAATAGGCTGTGTGGGCTGAGGCTGTCTGGGTTGAGGACGGGGTTCAACCTGCCCCAAACCCTGTTCGCTGGTGCCAAAATTAACCAGTATGCCTTCTTCACCCGGCAATGGAAGCGGAGTGAAAAAACCAAGGAAAAGAAGCATCAGCAAAACAGCCAGATGAAAAATGGCCGTTCCAATAATTCCTTTTTTATGTTTTTGATAAAAAGTCATTTAGCCCTCCGGCGCTGTGGCCGCAATCATTTTATACTTGTTTTTACGTGCAATGTTCATAATTTTTACCACCTCGTCCCATGGAACTGATTTTTCGGCATGGAGCGATATGTAAATATCATCGTTACCAATACCATACCGGTTTTGTAAAAAAGGTTCAATTTCCCTGAACTCAACCCGTCTGAGCTGGCCATCGTCGTTGATGTAATACCTCAAATCTTTGGTAATGGATATGGTGGTAATGGGTTTGGCTGCCGTTTGGGTGTTGCTTTGGGGCAACAGTAGTTTTAATGCATTGGGGGCGACCAGCGTAGAAGTAACCATGAAAAATATCAGCAGCAAAAATACGATATCGGTCATAGACGACATGCTAAAGGCAGCATTTACCTTATTTCTTCGTTTTAGAGCCATTATTTAAACTTATGCAGGTTCATTCAGCAAATCCATAAATTCCGTAGTAGTGGCTTCCATTTTAAAAACCACTTTTTCCACATTGGTAACCAGAATGTTGTAGGCAAAGTAGGCAATAATTCCTACAATAAGACCGGCAACCGTGGTAACCATTGCCTGGTATATACCTGTAGATAAAAGAGTTACATCAATATTATTGCCGGCATTGGCCATGTCGTAAAATGCCTGTATCATGCCCATTACCGTTCCCAAAAAGCCGAGCATAGGCGCTCCGCCAGCTACCGACGCCAAAACCGGAAGTCCTTTTTCGAGCTTGGATATTTCGAGGTTACCCACATTTTCAACGGCTGCGCTTACATCGGTAAGCGGTCTGCCAATACGGCTGATTCCTTTTTCAAGCATTCTTGATGCCGGATTGGAGTTGCTGCGGCACAGCATGATGGCTTCATCTATTTTTCCGTTGGTGATATACACTTTGATTTTCTCCAGAAGCCCGGTATCGAATTTTCCGGCTTTTTTTATGGCAAAATACCGGTCGAAAAAGATATAAACCGCTATAATCGATAATGCAATTATAGGTATCATTATCCATCCACCTTTAATTGCCAAATCAATAAATTTGGTGGAAATTCCATCGGGTTCTGCGGCCAGCGTATCCAGTTCGGTGGCAATGTCGGCCTGAATCATTAAAAGTTTCAACATGGGTATTTTAATTTCTTTAAAATTTTAAAACAAAACGAAACTACACATCATTTATTATAAGCCGCTAAATTAACTATTATTTTGCAACTCATGCGGGCGTGCACTTGTTGTTCAAACACAAGTTATGAACAGGAAACTATTGATATTTACTTTTATCGGACTTATCGTCACGATAACTGATTTTATGCAAATTCCGAGTACTCGGGAGCGTAATATGTGTGGTATTCCCAAATATTAAATAAAATACGTTTGTCTTATAATTGATATTAAGTTAAATAAAATATATGTAGAAAAAGGGATGAAAAATCACCCCTTTTCTGTATTCATTATGACTGTCCTAATTTCTCGAGCATTTTATTGTAGTTATCCATGTCTTTCAACCGGTAATACAAATTTTTAAGTGATTCCATTGTCATGTTGTCGTCCGGATTCAACTCATGGCATTTTTCCATATATGGTAATGCTTTTTGAAACCATTGGTCAGCTTTTTTCAATTCAACTTCATAGGTAGCGTTATCGCTGGTTGGCACCGCATTGGCAACTTCAATCTGCTGTACTCCTCTATTGTAATATAGTGCCCCCATGTTGTAGTATGCATTAAAGAACTCGTCATCAGCCGCAATTGCATTATCGTATGCTTCAATGGCTTTATCTGTATTCTGCATCTTTTCATACAGTGTTCCCTGGGCAAAATGGAATGTCGGATTGTTTGGATCCTGCTGAATAGCCATATCCAGGTATTTCATTGCATCTTCCGTTTTATCCATATCCAGGTAAATCTGAATCATGCTGGTAAGCACGGTATTGTCTTCCGGATACTTTTCAAACCCTTCCTGCAAAGCTTCCAGTGCGCCCAAAGTATCTTTTTTCAGCTGGTATGCATTGGCAATCAGGCTGTACGTGCGGGCTTCGTTATATCCGTATTTGGCAGCTTCCTTGTAATATTCAATGGCTTTGTCGTAATTTTCGGCATTGTAGGCTGCCAAACCGGCATTGAAAATAATTACGGTATCCACAGCTTCGGGATTGTCCTGTTTTATTAAATCAAGCTCCTGAACATCAAGTATTTGCTCAAATGAACGCAACGCTTTTGGATAATCTTCATCATTGAAGGCCTGTACTGCCTGGTTGGTTAAATCGTTGGTTAACAGCGTAAGTTTTACCTTAATGCTATTAGCAAATTTCCCTCCTTCATCCAGTTCCAGAGCTTTTTTGTATGAATTCAGCGCTTCGGTTAACGGGTCATCGGCAAGTTTTTTTATACTTGCATCTTCCGATTGAAATACAGCCTGATAAATTTCACCTCTCACCTCCCATGTACGGGGCCACTCCAGTGTTTTTTCCGCTTTTTCAGCAGTTGGATCAATCGCTTCGTTAATGGTAGTGAACGCTTCTTCGAGTTTTCCTGTATCTTTCAGGTTTTGTGAACTGGTAACCTTTGCTCGCGGCGAGCAGGCTGCCATAATAATCACTACGGCCAGGTTCAGTAAAATAATTGTCTTTTTCATATTAATTAATTTGAATTTGAATTTTTACAAAAATATTACGAATTTAATTTTATATCAAATAACTGCAAAATAATTATCAATTTATTCCTGATCTAAACTATTTTCATCTTCATTTTCGTTGAAATCGTCCAGTTCCTCTGGATTTACCTCTTCGTCTGTCAATTCATCCATCACTTCTTCTTCGGCAGTATCGTTAACTACGCGGGCCACCGAAGCAATGCTGTCATCACCTTTTAGGTTAATCAGCCTCACACCTTGTGTTGCTCTTCCCAGCAGCGATATTTTGCTTACGGCAAGACGAATGGTAAGGCCTTTTTCGGTTATAATCATCAGGTCGTTATCGTCCGAAACGCTTTTAATTGAAACCAGCTTGCCGGTTTTTTCGGTTACATTCAGGGTTTTCACTCCTTTTCCGCCTCGGTTTGTAACGCGGTAATCTTCTAATTTTGAGCGTTTTCCATAACCGTTTTCAGAAATCACCAGAATATCTTCGGCGCCATTTTGCAAACAAACCATTCCAATAACCTCGTCTTTTTCGCCGGCCAGTGTAATTCCCCTCACACCTGAAGCGTTGCGGCCCATAAAACGTACTTTTGTTTCGTTAAAGCGGATGGCCTTGCCTGATTTCACGGCCAGCATAATTTCACTGCTTCCGTTGGTAAGCCTTGCTTCGAGCAGTTCATCCCCTTCCCTTATGGTAATGGCATTGACGCCATTCTGCCGTGGCCGGGAATAGGCTTCCAGCACCGTCTTTTTAATCATTCCCTTTTTAGTGGCAAAAAGAATATAGTTGCTGTTGATGAATTCTGCGTCGGAAAGCGTTTTTACTTTAATAAAAGTGAGCACCTTATCTTCTGTGCCAATGTTCAGAATATTCTGGATGGCTCTGCCTTTGGAAGCCCGCGTACCTTCGGGTATCTGGTAAACTTTCAGCCAGTAACACCTGCCCTGCTCGGTGAACAGCAACAATGTGTTGTGCATCGATGCAATGAAAATATGTTCCAGGAAGTCTTCATCGCGGGTGGTTCCGCCTTTGGAACCTACCCCTCCCCTTCCCTGTGTTCGGAATTCGGTTAACGGTGTTCGTTTGATATAGCCTAAATGTGAAATGGTAATAACCATATCTTCATCGGCATAAAAATCTTCCGGGTTGAATTCTTCTGCATTGGGAACGATTTCTGTTCTGCGTTCGTCGCCAAATTTATTTTTTATTTCAAACAGTTCTTCCTTGATAATTTCCATGCGCAACTGAAAATCGGCCAGCACTTTTTTGTAATATTCAATCTGCTGCATAATTTCATCATACTCTTTTCGCAGTTTGTCCTGTTCCAGGCCGGTTAACTGGCGCAGGCGCATTTCAACAATAGCCCGCGACTGTACATCGGTTAACTCGAAGCGATCAATCAGTTTTCCCCTGGCTTCTTCTGGTGTTGAAGAGCCTCTGATGATAGCAATCACTTCATCGATGTTGTCGCTGGCAATGATTAGCCCTACCAGAATATGTGCCCGCTTTTCGGCCTGATCGAGTTCATATTGTGTACGTCTTGTTACCACCACGTGCCGGTGGTCCACAAAATGCCTTATGATGTCTTTCAGGTTTAGCATTTTGGGTCTTCCGTTTACAAGGGCAATGTTATTTACATTGAAGGAAGTTTGAAGTGCGGTATATTTGTATAATTTATTTAATACCACGTTGCTCATGGCATCGCGTTTCAAATCGTAAACCACGCGCATACCGTCTCTGCCCGACTCATCGTTCACATTCGATATTCCTTCTATTTTTTTGTCGTTCACCAGGTCGGCAGTTTTTTGAATCATTTCGGCCCTGTTAACGAGATAGGGAATTTCAGTGACAATGATCTTTTCCCTGTTTCCTTCATTTTCGATGTGTGCTTTGGCGCGAAGTACAATTCTTCCCCTGCCGGTTTCATAAGCTTCTTTCACGCCCTGATAGCCGTAAATGATACCTCCGGTGGGGAAATCGGGTGCTTTAATTATTTGTATCAGTTCCTCCATTTCAATGTCATTATTGTCGATGTATGCAATAATGGCATCGATGGAATCGCTGAGGTTGTGCGGAGCCATGTTGGTGGCCATACCTACTGCAATTCCTGAAGTTCCGTTAATAAGCAGTTGTGGTATTTTGGTAGGCAGTACCGTAGGTTCGTTGAGCGACTCATCGAAATTGGGTTGAAAATCCACCGTATTTTTGTCGAGATCGGCCAGTGTTTCCTCTGCAATTCGTGCCATTCTGGCTTCGGTATAACGCATGGCTGCCGGGCTGTCGCCGTCAACCGATCCAAAGTTTCCCTGGCCGTCAACCAAAGGATAGCGCAGCGACCAGTGCTGTGCCATACGCACCATGGTAAAATAAACCGAAGAATCTCCGTGCGGATGATACTTTCCAAGCACCTCCCCCACTATTCTGGCCGATTTTTTATAGGGTCTGTTCCATAAAATACCCAGATCATACATCCCGTAAAGTACCCGTCGGTGAACCGGTTTTAATCCGTCGCGAACATCGGGCAATGCACGTGACACAATGACCGACATTGAGTAGTCGATGTAAGCAGACTTCATTTGCTCCTCAATGTTGATCCTGATTATTCTTTCTCCATCACTCATTATATCAATCTCCTATAAACTATATTTTTACTTTTTTTAAAAGTCGCACAAAAATAACAAAAAACCCCGGCTTACAGGGTATTTTTCACTCCCATTTAACCTTGTAAAAGCAAGAAGATATTAACAAATTAACTGTCAATAAACCGATCGCTGGGGTTGTTCTTTAAAACTTCGGGCAGGTTTATTAATTTTGCACGCGGAATTATAGTAATTTAGTGGTTCAAAACTATTAGGAATAGTTTTTGTTTTAAATGGTAAAATTTTAAATATAAATATGGATTCTCAGTTTTCACCAAGAATAAAAGACATTATAGGATACAGCCGCGAAGAGGCCATCAGGCTGGGCAATGATTACATTGGACAGGAGCACCTTTTTTTGGGTATTTTAAGGGATGGCGAGGGCATTGCCACTGACATTCTGGAAAACCTGGGTGTAAATCTGGCAGACCTGAAGCAGCTTATTGAAAAGAAAGTAAAAAGTGAAAAGCCGGTTGACGGAAAGGCCGATTTGATGATGTTGAAATCGACCGAAAAGACCCTGAAACTGGTTTACCTGGAAGCCCGCTGGTTTAAGAGCGCCAAAGCCAACAGCGGTCATCTTTTGCTGGCTATCCTAAAAGACAATGACAATATTGTAACCCAGCTTCTGGTGGAGTTTGGCGTGAATTACTACATTGTTAAATCGCAGTTAAAGGATTATAAAAACCCTGAAGCGCGTTCCGATTTTCCCGACAGCGAGGACGATGAGCCTGCCGGCTCCTTTTCGCGCGGACCGGGAGGTGGCCAGGGACCCAAAAAGGCTCCTGCAACGCCAAAATCAGACACACCGGTTCTCGACAACTTCGGGATAGACATTACCCGGCTGGCCGAAGATAACAACCTCGACCCCATTGTTGGGCGCGAACGGGAAATTGAACGATTGGCTCAGATTCTAAGCCGCCGGAAAAAGAACAACCCTATCCTGATTGGCGAACCCGGCGTTGGGAAATCGGCCATTGCCGAAGGTCTGGCACTGCGAATTACCGAGAAAAAAGTTTCGCGCATTTTATTCGATAAACGCGTAGTCAGCCTCGACATTGCCTCTATTGTGGCCGGTACCAAATACCGTGGTCAGTTTGAAGAGCGGATGAAAGCCATTCTGAATGAACTGACAAAAGTGAATAATGTGATTCTGTTCATCGATGAAATTCATACCATTGTGGGCGCCGGCGGTGCTACCGGGTCGCTCGATGCAGCCAATATGCTGAAACCAGCCCTGGCCCGCGGCGATATTCAGTGCATTGGGGCTACAACCCTCGATGAATACCGCCAGCACATTGAAAAAGACGGTGCGCTGGAACGCAGGTTCCAAAAGATTATGGTGGAACCTACCTCGGTGGATGAAACTATCGAGATTCTGAACAACATCAAAAGCAGGTACGAAGATCACCACAATGTAATTTATACCCCGAAAGCACTGGAATCGTGTGTAAAACTTACTGCACGCTACATTTCCGACCGCTACCTTCCCGATAAAGCCATCGATGCCCTCGACGAAGCCGGTTCAAGGGTTCATATTTCGAATATCAATGTGCCCGACCGGATTGTGAAGCTGGAAGAAAAAATTGAGCAAACCAGGGAAGACAAAATAGCTGCTGTCAAAAGCCAGAATTTTGAACTGGCAGCCAATTACAGGGACAAGGAGAAAAACCTGCTGCTGCTACTGGAAAAAGAAAAGGAAGCCTGGGAAAAAGAGATGGTAAACCACAGGGAAACCGTGGATGAAGAAAAAGTGGCCGAAGTGGTTGCCATGATGTCGGGTGTGCCGGTGCAGCGAATTGCTCAGGCCGAAGGAAAACGCCTGATGAATATGGAAAAAGACCTGAAAAAGAAAGTCATTGGACAAGAAGAGGCCATACAAAAAATTGTAAAAGCCATACAACGTAACCGCGCCGGGCTGAAAGATCCCAACCGGCCCATCGGTTCGTTCATATTTTTAGGCCCTACCGGAGTTGGAAAAACTCAACTGGCTAAAGTACTGGCAACCTACCTGTTCGACAGTCTCGACTCGCTGATTCGCATCGACATGAGCGAATATATGGAAAAATTCTCTGTATCGCGGCTGGTTGGAGCGCCTCCGGGATATGTGGGCTACGAAGAGGGCGGTCAGCTTACTGAAAAAGTGAGGCGTAAGCCTTATTCTGTGGTATTGCTGGATGAGATGGAAAAAGCCCATCCCGATGTATTTCATATTTTGCTCCAACTGCTCGACGAAGGCCGTCTGACCGATAGCCTGGGCCGGAATGTGGATTTTAAGAACACCATCATTATTATGACTTCCAACATTGGAACCCGGCAGTTGAAAGATTTTGGTCGTGGTGTTGGTTTCACCATTAATAAATCGGCTGAATCAGACAATGAACACGCGAAGTACGTTATACAGAAAGCTCTTAAAAAAGCCTTCGCACCCGAATTTCTTAACCGCATTGATGATGTGGTGATGTTTAATCAACTGGAAAAAAGCCACATTCACCAGATCATCGACATCGAAATTAAAGACCTTTACAACCGCGTTGAAGCGTTGAATTACAAACTGAAGATTTCACCGGCAGCCAAAGATTTCCTCGCAGAAAAAGGATACGATCCGCAGTTCGGCGCACGTCCGCTTAAACGTGCCATCCAAAAATACCTGGAAGATGAAATGGCAGAAATCATCATCAAAGCTTCAATTACAGAAGGAGATACTATTTCGATAGGATTCGACAAAAAGAATGAAAAGTTGCTGATACGGATATTATCGAATAAAAAGGAGTTGAGTAACAACTAATAAAAAGCCCGGGTTTCCGGGTTTTTTTATGGCATATATTTGATTACCAGCAGACAAAGGTCGTCGTGTTGCGGTTGTTCCCCCTGGAAAGTTTCCAGCTGGGTATCCAGTTTTCTCACAATTTCTTCAGGCGAAAGCCCGGCCATATTTTTCAGGCTCTCTTTCAGCCGGTCGGAGCCGAATTGCTTGCCCTGTGCATTATGGACCTCGGTTACGCCATCGGTATATAAAACCATAATATCGCCCGGGTCTAATACCACTTTAGCATCTTTGTAATCTTTATCCGGGTAAAGGCCCAGAGGCAAACCGTGACTTAATTTCAGTTCAGTAACTTTTCCCCCCTGTTTCAGAATTAATGGGTAATAATGAGCGGCATTGCAAAAATTCAAAACCCCGGTTTTTACATTCAGTACGCCCAAAAAAAGCGTAAGAAAGTACATGTGCCGGTTGCTCGTACATAATTCCACATTCGATTTTCTGACAATGCTTTTTGCGCGCCTGCACACCGCACTGTTTTTTATGAGGGTTTGGGCAACACTCATGAAAATGGCTGCCGGAATTCCGGCTCCCGACACATCGCCAATGGTTAGCAGCAGGTTATCTTCGTCAATAAAAAAGTAGTCGAACAAATCGCCACTAACCACCCCTGCCGGCTTATAAATGGCATATAAATCAATTTCTTTACGTTCGGGGAATGCCGGGAAGGTGGTTTTAATGAGGCTTTGCTGAATTTCGGAGGCCTGCATTAAATCCTGTTTCCGGCGCAGGCTCTTCTGTTCTTCCTGTTCGCGCGAAATCCGGTATTGTTCAAACCAGGCTTTCAGGTATTCCAGGGTATCAGAAACTTGTTTCACTTCATTCAACGTACTCACCGGCGTTTCGGATTCATCTTGAAATTCCGTGAGGCGGCTGGTTACAACACTTAGTGGTTTAATGAGTTTTTTGGTTATCAAGTGGACGATAATAAAGATGATAGCTATACCCAAAAGTGCAAACAGAATCATTTTGAGGGTAATACTGTAGAGTCCGGTAAACAGCTCGTGATAGGGAATTACAATAATTAAAAACCATTGTTTTTCATTGACGGGAGAAAAATAAACCCAATGTTTTTCATAGTTGAGAAACTCGGGATAAGCAATTGTGGAACCAGCTTCTCCGTTGGTTAACATTCCGGCTACATTGAATTTCTCTCTGTCGAGCACTTTCGACGGCAGAGAATAAATGTTTTGTTTTAAAATCCATTCTTTCACAGGGTGTGTAATATAATCGCCTTTCCGGTTGACCAGAAAGGCATACCCTTTCTCTCCTATTTTTAACTGATTCAACGACTCATTCAGCTCTGTGAGCGAGAGTTCACAAACCACAATACCCACAGGAGAAAGCTCTCCCCCATTGACCTGATGCATGATTGGGGCAATAAACGAAACCACAACATTGCCTTTTTCGCGGCACCGGTAAGCATCGGTCCACGATGAAATGGTTTTATCCGGAAGATTTTCAATTATATTTTTAGCCTGCTGGCAGTTATAAATCGGAGTTTCCCCTTTTTCAAACAAAAACCGGTCGTTATTGCGAAAGATATAATAATTGTTATCGGGTAAAGCAATTGCCGAATCTATTTGTACATGAATGGCATTCAGTAAAGTATATTTTTCCATTACTTCTGACAACAGTTCATCTGCATCGTTGTGCTTACTGTAATAGATGATTTGGCCGGCAATATTCTGTGCAACTTCTTTGGTGTAAATAATGTTGTGGTTAACAAGGGAATTGATCTCATAATTTAATCCAATGGCTTTAATTTCAGTGTTTTCGTGAAGTAATTTTTGATTAAACAGAAAATTGGCACTAATGAATGCAAGAAATACAACAACTACTGCAACCGATATAAACAGGCTTAAACGATATGCAATTGATTTATTCAACATCCCTTCTTATTCCCTTTTAAGATGGAAACAAGTTAAGCATTATTTTTCAAAATAAAAGTTATTCTGTAAAATTTATCCAGGTTCGTGTTCCTTCAAACCGGCAGGTAAACGATGCCAGATTCACAGCCTTTTTCAGGGCATTTTCGAAGTCTAAATTCAATTTCATGTAAAAGTAACAGAATGAGCCATGCAAAAAGTCGCCTGCCCCAAGTGTGTCAATGGTTTCCACTTTTTCAACAGGCACTTCTCCCCTGCCCTTTTCATCCTGAAAAAGCAGGCTTTGCCCGCCCCTGGAAATGGCCGATTGAATGACCTTTTTTCGTTTCAGAAAATCGAAAACACCGGTGGTAGTTGAACAACCGGGCGGGTAAAAATCGGCGGAGCAGATGGCTATATCTGCATATTGCAGTAATTCTTCATATTGCGGTTTCCAGCTTCCGCAATCCAGTACAACAGGAATCTTTTGTTCATTTGCCATCCGTGCGCACTCCACAGCAAACTCAGGATAAAAACCATCCAACAGCAAAATTTCGGGTTGAAGTCTGTCCATAAGTTCTTTTGGATTGACCTCCGGATGAACGGTTTCAGGATGATGGGTGAAAATATTCCGCTCCCCATTTTGTTTTGAAGTAATTACCGAAGCCAGAACAGGTTTCATTTCCTGCAATGCAACCAAATCAAAAAACTGAATTTGTGTTTTGCTGAAATCAGTTTGAATAAAACTGCTGAACGGATTTTTACCCACTGCTGAAACCAGAACGGCTCCCTTGTTCAGATGGGCAAAAGCCACAGCAGCATTGGTAGCCGGCCCGCCAACCAGAATGGCAGGTGGTTCAGTTTTTACTTTTTTATTTGGTTGTGGAAATTTTTCCACAAAAAACTGAATATCAACTGTGGTCAATCCAATGAAAAGTCCGTTGTATGGCATAAATGTAATTAAAAAGGAGGTGAATTTCTTCAATACACCTCCCCTTGTTTGTATTAATTATGAAAAAATCAGGTATTCATGGCACCGCACACCTGGATCACCTGGCCGCTCACATACGACGAAAGGTCGGAAGCGAGGAATGTAGCCACTCCTGCCACTTCTTCGGGTGTACCGCCACGTTTCAATGGAATGGATGCTTCCCATGCTTTACGTGCATCCTCCGGAATTTTGGCTGTCATTTCTGTAATAATAAAACCCGGTGCGATGGCATTGGAACGCACACCGCGGGAACCCAGTTCGCGCGCAACTGACTTGGTAAAACCGATAATTCCGGCTTTCGATGCAGAGTAGTTTGCCTGACCGGCATTTCCGCTCACACCAACCACCGAACTCATGTTAATGATGGAACCTGAACGTTGTTTCAGCATGGTTTTCTGCGCAGCTTTGGTAAAATTGAAAACCGATTTCAGGTTAACGCTGATTACGGCATCCCACTGATCTTCAGTCATACGCATAAGTAGTGTATCTTTTGTAATTCCGGCATTGTTCACCAACACATCGATGCGGCCAAAATCTTCCACAATCTGATTCACCACTTTTTCGGTATCATCAAACTTGCTGGCGTCGGATGCATAGCCTTTGGCTTTTACACCCAGCTCCTGCAATTCGGCCTCGGTGGCTTTCATGTTTTCATCTTCAAAAAGATCGGTAAAAGCCACGTTGCAACCTTCCTGTGCATATTTCAGGGCAATGGCTTTTCCAATTCCTCTGGAAGCGCCGGTAATAATGGCTGTTTTTCCTTCAAGTAATTTCATAACTGATAAATTTTGTTGCGCAAATATAATGGTTCTTCTTTGGAATTAAAACAATTCCTTTTCCAGTTTACTCATCACCTCCGAGGCTTTGCCCTTTAAATGAATATCGGTTACCGGACCAGTGAACATGGTTTCTTCAGGATTAATTTCAATAATAACAGCACCGTTTTGTTTGGCTGTTCGCGGAACGAACGAAGCGGGAGTTACCTCACCGGTTGAGCCAACAATAATACAAACATCAGCTTTTTCGGCATCGGCAAATGAGTTTTCATAAGCATCGCGTGGAATGCCTTCACCAAAAAAGATAAAATCGGGTTTCAGAATTTCATCGTCTTCATCGCAGCGGGGTGGTATTTTTTTGAAATCAAATTCTTTTGAACTGAAATGTTTTCCGCATTTCAGGCATTTCAGCCGTTTTGAATTTCCGTGAAACTCATGTACTCTTTTGCTTCCTGCCTGTTGGTGCAAATTGTCGATGTTTTGGGTAACCAGCGATTTCAGCAGACCTTCTTTTTCCATGTGCGCCAAAACTTTATGGGCTTTGTTGGGTTTGGCGTCGGCAAAAAAATCGTAAAAAATTTCCCGGATGTAAAACCAGCATTCGACCGGATTTTCGAGGTAGTATCCCAAATCGAGCACTTCCGGATTATATTTGTTCCATAAACCATGTTCCCCCCGAAACGGAGGAATGCCACTTTCAACCGAAATTCCGGCTCCGGTAAACGCCATCACGAATTTCGAATCACGAATGATTTCTGCTGATTCTTTTATCAATAAGTCCATTCAATTAAATTTCTAAACATTTTACCATGCAACCAGATGAATATCAGTCATCAGATGACGAAATTTTAAAGAACATGGCAAGTCGCTCCATAGTCAAAAGTCATCAGATGACTTGATTTCTTTGCCCTAAAACTAATCAAAATAATTGGTATATCTTTGCAGAAAAGATACAGAATATGCTCGATCAATCCACTATTTGTGCTATATCAACTCCGCCCGGAAGCGGCGCCATTGCAGTCATCCGGCTTTCTGGAAGTGAAGCCATTTCCATCGCCGGAAAAATTTTTCGCAGTCCGAACAAGTCGAAAAAATTGGAAGACCAGCCTGCAAATACGTTACATTTTGGCCAGATTATCTGGAAAGATGAAGTCATTGATGAAGTGGTGGTTGCTTTGTTCAGGGCGCCTCACTCTTTTTCAGGCGAAGACATTTTGGAAATTTCGTGCCACGGTTCAATATATATTCAGCAAAAATTACTGGAGATTTTAGTGGAAAACGGTGCCCGGCTGGCCCGTCCGGGTGAATTTACCCAGCGCGCTTTTCTGAACGGAAAAATGGATTTGTCGCAGGCTGAAGCGGTGGCTGATGTCATTGCTTCATCGAGTTCGGCAGCCCACAAACTGGCCCTGAAACAAATGCGTGGTGGTTTTTCAAAAGAAATTAACGACCTGCGTGATCAACTGCTTCATTTCACGGCCATGGTGGAACTGGAACTTGATTTCAGTGAAGAAGATGTTGAATTTGCCGATCGCACCGAATTGCATAAACTGGCTGAAAAAGTGGAATTGTTGCTGCGCAAACTGAAAAATTCCTTTCAACTGGGAAATGTTATAAAAAACGGAATTCCGGTGGCCATTGTGGGCGAAACCAACGTGGGAAAATCGACCCTGCTCAATGCGCTGCTAAACGAAGATAAAGCCATTGTTTCAGATATTCACGGCACCACACGCGATGTAATAGAAGATGTGGTGAATATTCATGGAACGGCATTTCGGTTTTTCGACACAGCCGGGATTCGCGAAACCGTTGACCAAATTGAAAGTATGGGGATTGAACGTACGTACCACAAACTAAGTGAAGCCACCGTGGTGTTGCTGGTGGTGGATACCCAAAACCCCTATCCTGTGGTAAAAGGCCGTATCGACAAAATACGAAAACGTATAACCAACGAACAGCAACTCATTATTGTAGCCAATAAAACAGATGTCGGAAATGCGGAAACCATTGATGAACTGAAGAAATTAACTTTGCACGAAAATGAAAAGTGCGTATTCATTGTGGCCCGTGAAAAACAAAACCTCGATGAACTGATTGACCTGATGACCAGTGCGGTAAACGCCGATGCACTAAACCGCGAGGATGTAATTGTTTCCAACGCCCGCCACTATGAAATTCTGAAAAATGCCCATGCCGCCATCGAACGCGTTTTAAACGGCCTCGACACCGGCATCACCGGCGATTTTCTTTCGCAGGACATCCGCGAATGTCTGCATTATTTGGGCGAAATCACCGGCGAAATCACTACCCACGAAGTACTGGGGCATATTTTTAAGAATTTCTGTATCGGGAAGTAACGATGTATTGATAGAATTTGTTATTTACTCCACCAACGCCTTCAGTAAACAATCCTTCAAATCCGTGTAATACTGAATATTAATCTTTGCAATCATTTCGTCTGACAGGTCATTAAGCTGTTTTCGGGCGTTTACCGGGATAAGCAATGTTTTGGCGCCTTTTTCAATGGCAAGTTCTGCCAGGTTAACGGCATTGTAAACCAAATTGAGCGAACCTCCCAAATTCAGGGAACCAACCACAGCCAAACCACCACGTATATTTTTGTTGATTAACGCACTGCAAAGCGTAACCAAAACGCCCATGCCAATTCCTGCGCCACTTCTGGCCGAATCGAATGACCTGAGCTGAATGGAAAATTCATGTGCTCGCGGATCGCGATCACCAACAAGTTCTTTGTATTTGGAATAGAGATTTTGTTCTGCATACCTTACACTTTCTGAAAAAGGTTGTGGAGCTGGCCTGTTCAGAATTTTCACCCCGCTTCCAGGTCCTACATTTGTTTCAATTTTATACAATCCTGCATTTTCATCCATACCCCCGGAGGCCAGTGTCCATACCTGCCCTGCCGGAAGCGGATCATCGGTAATGGTTTGTTCACTGTGCAATTCGGGTGTAGAGACAAATGTTTCCACTCCTTCTTCCCCTATCCGGTAACTGAAATGCGTATTCCTGAACTCTGCCGAACCAATTCGTTTTTGCTGTTCTTTCACTCTCCTGCGGTATTCCAGAGCAACTTTGGCAGCCCATTCCAATAATTCATCTGAAATAGGAGTTTCCGGATTTGGTTGCATCAGCTTTACCAGGCCGCTCATGGTTTTCTGAACAGCAGAAGTATCCCTGCCACTTAAAGCGCCTCCAAAATCCACTCGTGGAAGCACCTGGGAGATTCGGCTGGTTGAACGGAGACGTGTCCAGCATTCAGCCAGAAAATCACTCACAAGTCCAAAATGCCCGGTAAAATAGCTTTTGTCCAGTTTCGGAAAGTCCCAGCCGGGCACATAGCTGTGAAGCCTGTCCATAAATGCAGTATCGTCTCTCATTTCTGGTGGCATTGGTCCAAAAAGATGGCTTATGCGTTGCTGGTGTTCCACATCCACATCAAAGTTTCCAACCATTACAATACTTCCATCTGCACGAATGGATTCCTTTCCACGGCTAAATTCGCCGCTTTCCATGTAACCCTTCATAATGTTAACACCGTCTTTCTGGTCGAACGATACTCCTGATATTTCATCGAAACAAACCACATCAAATTTACATACCAGGCCGCGTGCTCCCGAACCCATATTTACAAACATGCGGGCAACGGTGGTTTTACCACCGCTAACCAGGTGTGAATAGGGTGAAATCTGCTGATACAAATGGCTTTTACCCGTACCACGCGGCCCCAATTCCACTGCATTGTAGTTTCTTTCTACAAACGGTATCATACGTGCAAAGGCTACGTTTTTTGCCCGTTCAGAAAGTCTCTCAGGTTCCAGGCCTACACTGCGCAACAAAAAGGATTTCCACTCTTCCAGGGTAAAAAGTTCTCTGCCTGCAAATAAAATTTCCAGTACATCTCGCTTGGAAAGTTGAATCGGACGCAAATTTTTAATGCCAAATGGCCTGCCGTTCTTTTCTTTTGCAATAGCAGCATCGTATTCCAGTTCAATCTCGGCATAAAAACCACCGGTTAATATCCGGTCGTTGTCATTCAGCATCTCCTCGCTGATACGCACATCGTTGAGCATAAGGCTGGGAAGCGTAGCAAGATAGGCATCTGTTCGTGAATCGAGACGGGCAGTAATGATGTCAATAATTTTTACAGAACCCTTTTCCCTCGCTTTCGACTTAAAATATTCTTCTTCGCCCGATTTTACTGCTCTGTCAGCTAACTGGCGTTTTACAATTTCCAACCCCTCGGCAATCTCTTCCGGATCGGTGGTAGCACAATACCGTCCAAGTAAAAATTCAACAACATACGTTGGAACCGGATACTGTTTTCGGAACTGGTCCAGCAAATCCTTTTTTACTACATACCCTTCAAAAGCTTTTGCTGCAATCTGGTCAATTTTATCTATTTCCATAGGTTAAATATTATCCACCCACAGTGGTTGGTTTTCTGTCAACAATTCTGTTGTTCTTATCCATTAAAACAACAGAGGCAGCATTGCCCTCTGCTTCATCGGTAACCATTAAAACACCTCTGTTTTCAACAACATTTTTTCTTTTCGTTTCAAGAATAGAGGTGCTTTCGTCATTGTATTTTGTGCGGATGTCAAGAACACATCCATCCGCATTTTCTGTTACAACAGTACACTTGAGGTTTACCCATTTTACTTCGGTAATTTTTGCCAGTGAAGTGTTTTTACCAGCATTGGGGTTTTCAACTATCATTGTTGGCACCAGACATTCCTGTAATGAAATACCGCCATGTGCATATTCAACATTTGCTTTGAAGAAATGAATATCGGGCGCATACGCCACAAATATGGATGGATTCCAGCGCCAGGACAGGTGCAGTAAGTCAGTTTCAGCGCCTTCCTTAATCAGGGCGCACCGTCCCCAACGGGTTTCAGTCAATCCTGCATTGAGTTGTTTTTTTGGAAGACCACCCGGCAGAAGCAACCACCCATGGTCAGTTACAATTTTAATTCGTTCAATTCCTTTTTCAAAAGCGTTTTCAATGGATTCCTGCACCTGGTCAAAAAATTCATCCATTCGCTTTACCATATTGGCCTGTTCTTCGTGGCCCTGACTGTCTATTTTACCGGTTTCCTGCCAGTAACTTTGGTTTTGCTCTATTTCATTCGCGTTGCGGATAAAATGAAATCCACAATTTTCCAGTGTATCTCTGAATACCTGGGTTTTCAGGTCTTTCCCGTTTTCCAGTGCCGGACTGAAATCACTGATGGTACTTTGTGTTGAAACTTTTATTGCCAGTGGAGATACCGCAGGTTTTGAAGTTGCTGTAAGTGATGGTATGGCCGACCAAATGGGTTTAATAGCTACCTTGTAACTGCATTTTAACAACCTTTGCGCAAACTCCTTTGCCGCTTCGTACCGAAATGCATCGGCAAACAGAATAAACTTGTCCGTTTCATCTTTGGCGGATTGAGCAGTAAACAAAGCGGGTTCCTTTGCAACCAGGTTCTGAAATTTCTGCGTAAGGTTTGTTAGCCAGGGTTTATAAAAAAGCCGGATGACCGGTATAATGGCTGATTTATCTTTTTCGCTTTTAACCGCTGCCAGGGCTTTGCGCATGTTTTGATCCACAGCATAGCCTTCTTTTGTGTAATAATTTTTTAGTTCCTCTATGGTAGATGAAGAATAGGGATTGACCGATGCGTCAGCCATCTGAACTAAAAACTTCAGTGCATCAGAAAGGGGTGCTTTCCCCAATTCATTCCAAACCCATTTTCGCCTTTCTGCATGTTCTTTTTCCAATTCCCGTAACAGTGCCAGTCCTTTTGGAAGATCGGATTTTGATACTTTTCCAAGACTTTTTGCAAGCTCAGCTTCTTTATCCTCGTTTACCTGTGGCCAGCTTTCTTCGGGCAAGGCAAATATTCCCGTTCCCAAATCATCGGGTTTTGCCAGCCTCAAAAATTCTTCTATTTCGGGATATTTACGAGGCGCGTTGGCATACAGTTGCCAAACCTGTTTCCATGCCCCTTTTTGTGAACCCAGCTTTTCGGCAATGGCTTTAATGTTGGCAGGGTCGGGCGTAAAATCAAAATGCTGTTTACAAAGGTTTATAAATGCTTCTTTTTTGTCTGGTAGCATCTTCTCTAACCAGGTATTTCCTTTGCACATCCATTTCAGAATAGCCGAGTTAATGTCAGGAAAAATCTGGTGATACAGAAAATCAGCATCCACATTTATTTTGTCCCAGTTTATATCGCTGGTAAGGAATATGGAAGCAAGTGTCGTTTTCAGAGCGTATTTGGTGGCGTTGTCTTTAGCCACTTTTGCCCCTAACCCATTGGAAATATTTTCCAGAAATGCCATAATTGTCCACTCTTTTCCGTTTTCCTGAAGGAACAATGTACCTGTATATTGATATTCAAGCAGTGGTTGCAGCCTTAGTTCAGCATGTTCGGCATTGCGTAAATCGGTTTTTGAAATGCCGGGCAGGTAAATGACTGGAATTGTTTTATCGGGCCAGTTGGCTTCGGGAAGTGCTTTGGTAACCATACATTTCAGCCAGATGGCCGGGCCTTGTTTCCTTTCAGGATTATAATCGCCAAAAACCAAAAATTGCGGCAATTCATCCTGCAACAGGGGAATAACTTCCTGCCATTGCTTGTCGGGGTCGGGCCAAAGGATTACCTCCGGCTTTACCATAATACTGCTGTTGTGCTTTTCGGCCTGAAGTAATGCCTGGACGACTTTATCTTTCAAATTCATTCTTCTGTTTTTTCCAATATTTTTTCGGTTAACGTTTTGAAATCCTGGTATGCCCTTAAAACGGCCTGGTAGTGTGCACCAATAGCGCCATCGGCTGGTCGGAGCAAAAAAATCGGTTTTTTAGCTTCCATAGCCATCGGTATCAGGCTGTGGTAATGCTTTAGCAAAGCCAGGCAATTTTCGTCGTTTTCAACCTGAGTAATTATCTTTACAGGGTATTTAAGTACAAATTTATCATACACTTCGGGAATTCGGTTTGCCCATTTCAGATACGACTGAACCGGTCTGCTCTCTTTAATTCCATGTTGCATTACCACATACCCCAGGGGTTTTATCAATCCGTTGGGTAATTCAATGTCGGAAGCCCTGTTTCTGTTGTAGCGGTCGGCCCATTCGGTTTTCCATGAACTCAGGCGTTCGCCCAAATTTCGTAACCCCTGAAGGGAAAAAAGGTCGGCGGCCATAGGCACTACCACATAATCGGCTGAAATAAGCGTTGCCCGGTTTAACGCGCCCAGATTAGGCCCCACGTCAACCACACAAAATTCAGCATCGAAATTTTTGGCTGCACGGGCAATAATCCGGTGAAAAGAAGAAACAATCCGAAAGGCAGCTTCATCGCCATCTATGCATTTGCTCCAGTTTGAACTCAGTTTATCTTCAAAAAGCGAAAGTTCCAAATCGCCGGCCAAAAGCCCAATATTTGGAGCCACTTCATGCACTTTTACCTCTGCTATATCGCCAATGCCCCTGTCCAAAGGTTTAATCCCCGACAATAAAGTTTCACGGTTTGTTTCCTGGCTGTAAATCCGTTCCAGTTCTTCATTTTGCAGAAACATGGCGGTAAGGTTTGTTTGCGGGTCTAAATCAACTGCAAGGCACCGGTGGCCAAGCTCGGCCAGCATGTAGGCAAAATGATAAACCAGCGTGGTTTTTCCCACTCCTCCCTTATTATTGAAAAAAAGTAGTGTTTTCATGTTCTTTTAAAAATTTTTACTGAAAATGAAGTAGGCTGGTCTTTGATAAATTCAGGCTCTGGATTGCTGTTTTTTTGCAAAGCGGCCAGCGCCGCCTTCACCCCAATATTGAAACCATTTACAAAGCCCAGGTTTTTTGCCGCTTCAGCAAGGGCCGGGTTCCGGTAATCGTTTTCATTGGGAAAATTTTCAGGCCGTGCCTTTCCGTATAAACCGCCGGCGTTGGAAATTTCAATCCGGTTGGAAAACTCATAAAACTTTACCGGAGCATTCGATTGATAATCTTTGTGAATTACCGCATTAAAAAGCAGTTCTTTAATTGCGCGTACCGGATAATTGTACGAATAATCGGCCCCCAGTTCCGGCAACACCTTTTTAACCACGTTGGCTTTTATAAATTCATCCATTTGCCCCAGTTGGGTCGTTAAATCACCGTCAAAACGATGTTCGTATTCAAAATCGCTGGCTTCATCATCACCTGAGAAGCGCACATACTGTACATAAGCGCCGGGCACAAAATAGCGCGGATTATTGCCGAACATCAGTATTCCGGCATAGGTGGGACAATCTCCCTTTATATCGAAAAATTTCAAAGAAGCCAGTTGTGCTTTTCTTTCCCGGTTGTTTTCGCGCAGGGTATCGGCATCGATGGCAGCCGGCAGGTACCGGATTTCAAAAAGTTCGAGGCTGATGTCTTCCAGCGTACTTCCCTTGCAGGGCATTACGTCGAACGTGCGGGCAAAGGCGCTCCTTTTTTCCACTAAACGGCGTTCTTCGGCTTCGTTGGCTGTTCCCTTGCGCGGCCCTATGCGCACGCACAGTTTTCCTTTGTAACGTACCGGCGGCAGGTCGTGGGGTTGAACTTCCACCACGGCAATATCGCCATCGGGATAAGAAAACCGGGCCACAGTCAATAATGGCGGTGGAACAATCCGTCCATCGGTTCTGAAATCCATGAGCGTTTGCAACAACCGGTCATCAACGGTAATGCCTGCCCTGGTTCCGTCGTCGTGCACACCAACCAACAAATACCCTGGCAATTTATGGTCGGGCAAATCATTTGAAAAAGAACAAATTGCCTCTCCAAATTTATTGGCATCGGTTTTAGAAATGGTTTTTTCTACCCGGTCTTGCTCCAGTTGCGGCAATAACTTATCCAATTGTTCCTGTGTTATCATTTGTCTCCTTTTATGAATAAAAGCAAAGTTACTTCATTTTTCCCTTGCAGCCCGTTTTTCCTCCAAACTCAAGTGCTTATCATTATCCCTTATTTCGCCCCAGGGAGAGCCGGGAGGGTTTTTGCCCCGGTCGGTGCCCCATTTTACGTTGAACTTTTTACGCAATACACCGGCCTCCACAAAGGGTCGGATGTTAAGCCGCACGCCGTCATTTAAATCAGGCTCCCAGCCAATGGGCTGCTGCTCCAGCGGTTTCCAGCGTACAAAAATATCGTAGGGCGCTTCGCCTTCCAGTATCTGTTCCAGTTTCTGCTTTAACTGAAGTGCTGCGCTAAGCAATCCTTCCGCTCCGCTTTCGCCGTCTTTCTTTTTAGCTTCGCACATCCGAATCCAGTCGTTCAGGTAGGTGTAAATCAGTTTCGAGAGGTTGTCTTTATTCAACTGGTGGTAATTTACCAGGGCCGAAAAACCATCTTTGCGGCCATCCCAGATGTGCCAGATAAAGGGCCGGTTTTTAAACAGCTTGCAGTGTTGGACAAAAAATTCATCGCGCAGCCAGGTTTCCAGGTTGGTGGACTTTGCCCCTTCTTTATCAAATAGTTGTTGTTGGGTGTGTGTGCTCCATTCATCTGCAAAAATTTCCTGCAAATAATCGCGCAGGCGGTCGGCGCCTGCCGTTTCTGTATTTACCGGTGGAATGCACAAAATACCATCGTCGTCGGTGTGGTGGTCGTATTGTTTTACGGCAGCGATGAGCTTGCGGGCTTCTTCTGAAACGTAGATGCCGCTTCCAGCGGCATTATTATTCACGCTGCCGGACGCGCTGCTGGAAGCAGCGTTTACTTCAGCAGGCCAGCGGTAACCCAGCAAGCGTGCCACAGCCACTTGTAACGGGTTTTCGGCTTTTACCGGGTGCCCGTGAAACAACCACTGGGTGGGGTCGTCGCTGTAAGGTTTAGGCAAGCCGTTGGGGTATTTTTCAGCAGCTACTTTTTGCCAATACTCAAGGTCGAAAGGAACTTTATAAACTGAACTTGTTGAAATCGCCAAGTTTTGGTCAATTTTTCTCAATTGTCTTTCATATTCATCCGATATTAAAAATAAATAAAT
>Ga0209614_1000911_pt1 | contig 24306 bp, 24 predicted proteins | sample BlaSprsedimmetaG_FD_185484 | JGI IMG/M metagenome (GOLD analysis project Ga0209614, IMG submission 185484) | Hot spring sediment bacterial and archeal communities from California, USA to study Microbial Dark Matter (Phase II) - Blank Spring... ... | reverse complement strand
ATATTCGCTGACACTTTTTTGCATTTTAACGACTTTGGTGTGAAGTGTTTTAAGCTGATTATAAAATTGCAACTTCTGGTCGGTTGAAAAATGTTCCAGGGCTTCTGTTTTGGCTTTTTCATATTTAACTTTGTTTTTATCTTCCCACAATGGAATATTAATGCCAAAAGAAATGCCTTTAAATTGCTGATTTAATACTGTTTCACTCATGTAACCGGCCTTAAATTCAGGCAGACTGTTTGCTTTGGTTAAGTCAATCTGCTTTTTCCCAATTTCGATTTCGTATTTTAACCATGCCAGCATCGGATTGTTTTGTTCAGCTTCAAAATACCACTGGTCAAAATCATCTGGTATCAACAGAGCCTGATATTCCTTATCCGAAAAATCCAGTTCAATTCCGCCATTTAACCGGGTTAATTGTGCCATCAAAGCATTTCTTTCAATTTCGTTCGATTCATACTTTTTTTGAGCAGTGAGTAAGTTCAGTTTTGCTTTATTGTATTCCAGTATGTTAGCTTCTCCGGCATCAAGTTTTTGTTTGTAAGATGAGGCGATACTTTGAGCATGTTCGAGTCGCTTACTGAGTTCTGCAATAAGGGCATTATAATAAACCAAATTAACGCAAATCAAACGTGCCTCTGTTTGAATTGCTTTTAATTGTTTCTGATACAGGATTTCTGACTGTTCAGTTTTTAAACCGGAAATTTGATTTTTGTATCTATATGCCGTTGGGAAATCAAAAGATTGTATCACGCTAAAATCAGTGCGGTTGCCCATGCCGGAAGGACTTCCCCACAAATAGTTAAATTCTGCCTCAGGGTTTTGCAGGAAAATACCTGTTTTATAACCGGTTTTTTTTGCATCGAGGTTTTTTCTTAATGATAAAAGCGTTGTGTTGTTCTTTTCAATTTCAACTAAAATTTTATCGATTGTATTTTGAGCTGAAAGATTTGAAACAATTAAGGAAAACCAAATAAAAGTTATGATAAAGTTCTTCATAATAAATCAGTTTTTGAATTTTTCCAGTTAGTTAAAATACTGTAAACAATGGGAATGATGTAAATATTCAGTAGTGTGGAAGTAAGTAAACCGCCCAGAATTACTTTTGCCATTGGACTTTGGATTTCATTACCCGACAAATTTCCCTGAACTGCCAATGGAATTAAGGCTAAAGCGGCAGTGAGGGCAGTCATTAAAATGGCATTTAATCGGTCAGATGAACCTTTGGTTACTGTTTCGTAAACTGAAATTCCCTGATTTTGTAATTTCTGGTAATTTGAAATTAACAATATGCCGTTTCTTGTGGCAATTCCGAAAAGGGTTATAAACCCAATAATTGACGGAATACTTAAAATACCCGATGAAAAATATACGGCAAAAACCCCACCTATTAACGCCAATGGTAAGTTTAGCAAAATGATACCGGCCAGGTTAAAGTTTTTGAATTCCTGAAACAGAAGAAGAAAAATGATAATAACTGCAAGTATTGAAGTCAGCATAAGCGTTTGAGAAGCTTTTGCTTCACTTTCAAACTGCCCGCCATACTCAATCCGGTATCCTTCCGGTAATTCCACCTGATTGTTTACTTGATTTTGAATATCCTGCACTACTTCTCTTAACCCGCGCTCAGCCACATTTGCTGAAATAACAATTTTCCGTTGTACATTTTCCCTGCTTATTGAACTTGGACCTGCCACCGAAACAATATCAGCAACCTGGTTTAGCGGTACTTTTGTACCATTGCCTGTATCTATCAGCGCATTTTCTATCCCATCCATCGTTTCGGTATAATCTCTGTTCAGGCGTAATATTAAATCGAAACTGCGCTGGCCTTCATAAATGTCTGCGAGTTTTTCCCCGCCAAAAGCGATGTCGATAAATTCATTAAACCTTTCAATGGAAATTCCGTACTGGCCCAGCATATTGCGGTTAGCCCTGATTTGCAACTGAGGCACTTCAATTTGTTGTTCAACGTTTACATCCACCAATCCATTAATGTCTGCAATTGAATTTTTAATCTCGTTACCGATTGAAAACATCCGGTTCAAATCAGTACCGAACAGTTTAATGGCTATGTTGGCCCTGGTGCCTGAAAGCATGTGGTCTATTCTGTGTCCCAGAGGTTGCCCCACGGTAAACGCAATGCCGGGTATTTGCGATAATGTTTCACGCACATCGGCCATAAATTCCTGCTGTTTCCGGTTTTTAAGGGTGAAATTCACATCAATTTCGGCGCTGTTAACTGCCTGCGAATGTTCGTCGAGTTCGCCTCTTCCGGTTCGTCTGGCCGTGCTTATTACTTCTGGAATTTTTAATAGTTCTGATTCAACCCAATTTCCCAAACGGTTACTTTCTTCAAGCGAAGTGCCTGGTTTTGTAACCACAGATAATGTTAGAGCGCCTTCGTTAAATTCCGGCAAAAAACTTCGTCCCAGTGTTGAAAATATAAAAACCGAAACAATGAATAATCCAACTGTCGGATAAAGAACAACTTTTTTGTTTCTAAGCGCCCATTGCAGCGACTTTTCGTAATGGTGTGTCAACTTCTGAACCAGCCATTTCTCTTTTTCATTTTTGGCAAGATATTTTTCATCCGAAAGCATCAGTTTGGCGAGAAGCGGAGTTAACGTCATGGCCACGATAAGAGAAACAAAGAGTGAAACCACAAAGGCAATCCCCAATGGTTGAAGCATGCGCCCTTCCATACCTGAAAGAAAAAACAGGGGAAAGAAAGCCACCATTATTATCAGGGTTGCATTTAGTATAGATGCCCGAATTTCTTTTGAAGCTTCGAACACGACTAAAAATGATGATTGTTTTTCTCCCGGTGGTTTTTTTTGGTTTTGTTTTAATCGCTTATAAACATTTTCCACATCAATAATAGCATCGTCAACCAGTGAGCCAATGGCGATGGCCATGCCGCCCAAACTCATGGTGTTAATGGTTAGTCCAAATAATTTCATCACCATCACTGTTCCAAGTAAAGAAACGGGAATGGCCAAAAGTGAAATGATGGTAGTCCGGAAACTTCCAAGAAAAAGGAAAAGAATAATAACGACAAAAACCGCTCCTTCAATTAATGCCTTCTGAACATTATTTACAGAAGTTTCAATAAAATCGCCCTGACGGAAAATTCCGGTGTCTAATCTGACGTCTTCCGGTAAGGTTTTTTGCAAAAGAGCCAGATTTTCTTCTATTTTTTCTGTGACATCCAGTGTATTTGTATTTGGCTGTTTTGAAATGGATAAAATAATGGAAGGTTTTGCATTTCCCGAAGCATATCCCATTTTTGGAGCGCTACCAATTTTTACCTCTGCAATGTCATCAATCCTAATTGGGCTGCCATTTACCGATTTTATGTACGTAGTACCCAATTCTTCTAAATTGGATGTTCTTCCAATACCGCGAATTACATATTCATTGCCATACTGGCGTAGAACTCCTCCGGTCGAATTCTGGCCAATGTTTCTGCATACTTCAGCCAATTCATCCATCGACACGTTGTAATAATTCATTTTTTGAGGATTTGCCAAAACCTGGTATTGTTTGTAATCGCCTCCCATAATGGTAACCTGCGAAACTCCGCCGGTGGCTAATATTAAGGGTTTCACATTCCATTCTGCCAGGGTTCGCAGGTCCATCATGCTGGTGCTGTCGGCGCTGATACCTATAAAAAGTATTTCTCCCATAACGCTCGATTGGGGAGCAAGTACGGGCTGTGCCACTCCCATCGGCATCAGGGTTGAAACGGTAATCAGTTTTTCCGAAACAATTTGTCTTGCTTTGTAAATGTCGGTACCCCAGTCAAACTCTACCCAAACAAAAGAAAATCCCTGGGATGAAACAGAACGCACCCTGCGCACATCAGTCGCACCGTTTACTGATGTTTCAATGGGAAAAGTAACTAGCCTTTCTACCTCCTCCGATGCCATTCCATGTGCATCTGTCATTACAACTACGGTGGGCGCTGTAAAATCAGGAAAAACATCAATATCCATATTTATGGCAGTTCTTGTTCCATAAATTACCAGTACCAGAAAAGCAAGTAGAATAAGAAATTTGTTGTTCAGTGAAAATTTTATTATACGGTCTAACATGATTTTTCTTTTTTAGTGAACATGACCTGAATGGGCATCCAGAGCTCCTGTATTTTGAGCCAGTTTTACCAGAACTGCACCTTTTGTAACTATCCGGTCTTCTTTACTTAATCCATGTAAAATCTCGGTTTTTAATCCGTCAGTGGTTCCGGTTTTTACTTCCTGCTTTTCAAACAATTCAGGAGTTACCTGCACAAAAACAGAATAAATGCCCTGTTCTTCGAGTAAAGCGGTATTTGGTACAGTTAGTGCCTGAGAGTTGGTTACCGTTTTCAGGTAAAGTTCCACAAAGCTGCCAGTTAAAATACCACTCTTGTTTTCAACCTGCAATACAACAGGAATAAGAAAATTGTTTGTATGAACGCTCTTTCCTACCGATAAAATTCTGCCGTTTAATTCCTGGGAAGAATAGGTTTTATTGTCATGTAAAGTGCGGATATTTGCAGAGCGGATTGAATCCAAAACCGGCAGGTATTTTTGCTGAACATCAGCATGTAGCATCAGCGTGTTGTTTTGGGCAATGCTTAACACCGGCTGTCCTGCTTCCAGGTACATTCCGTTGCTAACGAAAAGCTGCTTTATATAACCATTCATCGGACTGAAAACATTTTGCCCGCCGGAACTGAAATTTTCCAGGTTATCGTAAACCGCTTTTGCATTTTCATATTGATTTTTTGCCTGGCGCAATTCCCTGTCCGATATAATTTTTTCTTCGGCCAGTTCACGCAAACGGTTATAATCCGCCTCTGCTTTTTCAAAATTGCTTTTTGCTTCGGCAAAGCGCACAGCAATGTTATTTTCAGCCAGTTCGCTGCCCGAAACGGAAAATAATATCTGCCCGGCAGTAACCGTTTTTCCTTCAAGAACAGAATTATCAGGGAAGCTGACTATTCCATTTGTTTTTGAGGAAACTACGATTTCGCCTCCGGGTGTTGGCTTTATCAAAGCAGTAGTTTTTATAACTTGCCCAAAGGGTTCCCGTTTCGGAAAATCAGTGGCAAAATCGGTTTTCCACGATTGTTCTTTTGTAAAAACCACGCCCGAAGAACTGGTAATTTCTTTATCCTCAGCATCATGTTCGGCGGAATGGCTATCGGAGAACACAGAGATACCATCCACTATAATTTCCGATTCCCCTTTTTCCGTTTCTACTGAAAAGATGATGCGCCCCCTTCCGGAAAATTGCGGTTGCAAAGCAAATGCATAAATACCCTCCCGGGTTGGTTCATCCAGTGTTTGGCGAATGCCGTTTGTGCCAACAATCAAACTTACAGTAACTTTTCCCGAACGGAGTGGCTTAAACGTATCCAGCCAGGTAAAATGGGTTAAAATTCCGGAATTGTTGCCAACCGAAAACGGATCCGCTTCAGCAAAAACTTCAAAATCATTGTTGTAGGCAATGAGCTGAAGTTTAGCTTCATGGGCATGTTCATCTGTACTGTTTTCTTCTGTAGTATTACATGCCAGTACTACAGCCATATATAAAATAAGAAATACAAACTTTTTCATTTTGAGAAGTTGTTTAAAATTAAAAAATGAGTGTAGAAACAATCTGATTCTTACCCGCAATGTGGGTAAGGAAATAATTTTAAACAACTGGGGGAGCTCTTAATCCATGTCCGTTGCAGATTTGAACGGCGTGTATTGTTTGTTTTAAATCGTGAAAGGGTGGGGGAATATTAAAGAAATGCGGTATGATTATTTCAATGTTTGTTCGTGTAATAAAACTATCGAATTCGGGATAGGTATTTTCCTGAATGTCGAATTTTATTTCATTACGCGGAATGTGAACCGACTGGGACAAAAGGCAGAAATCAGTATGCTCATGTCCGCTTTCATCATTATTGGATTCAGGCTCATTATGGTGGTGCGCTTTATTGTGTTCGTGTGAATGATGATGATGATCGATGAATTCAACAAGTCCGGCCATGTGTTGATGGGAAATAGCAGCATGTGCCAATAAAATTGTATTGGCCAGGAGTAAAAAAAACAGGGCTGTTTTTATTTTCAACTTCATATTGTTATGGCTGCAATAATAACACAAATTTCGGATTCAACTGAAAATTTCAAAGTTTTTTCTTTAAATGGGTTGTAGTTTCACCCTTTCGTTCATTCTTTCATGAATTTATAATGCACATCCCCGAATATCTTGTGTGCAACGGATTCTGAATGACAGGAGGTGCAGCTCATCTTCACGCTGGTATTTTTTAATTTCCCTTCGTTTCCGTGGCAGGCCACACAGGTGTTTGTTGCTTCGTTGTAACCAATTGTAAAAGAGACGACTTGCATGTCATTCATAAAAAGACTATTTTTGTAAGAACAAATAATTAGTTATGCATAGAATATTGATAGACAATATTGAAGATTTAAAAGCATTGTGTTTAAAATACAATGTGAAATCGTTATATGCATTTGGTTCTGTATGTACTGAAAAATTTAATGAAAAAAGCGATATTGACCTATTGATTTCATTGAAACCAATGGATTACGGAGATTATGCCGACACGTATTTTGAATTAGTTGAAAAATTTGAGACTATATTTAAGCGCCCAGTTGACTTAGTTACAGACAAATCATTGGGAAATCCATATTTTATTGAATCAATTAATAAAACCAAAACTCCAATATATGAAGCTTGAGATTAGAAAATTTCTTTACGACATAAAAGAATCAATTGAATCGATTGAATAGATAAAAACAACTGGTTACAACTGCAGCAATAGCGCAGGCAGCTATTTTCATTGCATTTCTTCTGTCCATTTTTTATCTTTTTTTGCGTTATTTTTATTATCAATTTTAAAAGAATGTTCCGTAAATCATTCCCGACAGGGTTGCCATAACCACCACCAGCAGAATGTAAACCAATGTTTTTTGAGTGCCAATTACACCACGAATAACCAACATATTTGGCAACGATAACGACGGTCCTGCAAGCAGCAATGCCAGGGCCGGGCCTTTTCCCATTCCGGCAGCGATAAGTCCCTGCAAAATGGGAACCTCAGTTAGCGTAGCAAAATACATAAATGCACCCACAATGGAGGCAAAAAAGTTGGAAAAGACCGAATTTCCGCCTACCAGGCCAGCCACCCATTCGTTGGGGATAATACCGGCCATAGCCGTATCGTCGTGGGTTGAACCGAGCAGAAATCCGGCTGCCAGTACGCCAATGGCCAGAAGTGGCATTATCTGTTTGGTGAAATCCCATGATGCAATGGTCCACTCTTTATTGTCCTGGTCTCGTTTATCAATTAATGTAATAATACTGAGTCCTGCAATACCCACAATCATTGGAATGAGCGGCGAGGAGATTAAAAAGGCAGAAGCTGCGGTGGCTAAAGTTGCGAGCAGAACATGCTGCCATTTGATTTTTAAAATAGCAATTAATGAATAAACAAGCACCAGTCCGAATGCAGATGTAATGTACCATTTGTTGGCCCAAATCCAGTACCATGTGCCATCGGTTACGCCATCGCCCGGTTTTCCCCAGTTGGCAAAAACCAGAATAAGGACGAGGGTAAAGAAGTGAAGGGATGTTTGCCACAGTGGGCGTTTTTCAGGCACATCCGGAAAACTCAGTTGCTCTTTATTTTTTGTTTTTTCTTCTTTGCTGTAAATGAGTGACATAGCCGAACCGATTACCACGGCAAAAACTACGGCGCCAATAATCCGGGCAACCCCCATTTCAAAACCCAGAATGCGGGCGGTAAGAATGATAGCCAGAATATTGATGGCCGGTCCACTGTACAAAAAGGCGATGGCCGGTCCCAGTCCTGCTCCGCGTTTGTGAATGCTTGAAAACAAGGGCAAAATGGTACAACTGCACACGGCCAGGATTGTCCCCGAAACCGATGCCACTGTGTAGGCCACCCATTTTTTGGCTTTGGCGCCAAAGTATTTCATTACGGCGCCCTGGCTCACAAAAACGGCAATTACGCCGGCAATAAAAAAGGCCGGCAGCAGGCATAATATCACGTGTTCCTGTGCATACCATTTGGCCAAATCGAACATGGCCATAATGGCCTCGGTAAATCGCGCGCTTTCGAGGGGCATAAAAAAGGCAAACACAAAAACGGCAACAATCCACCCTAAAATTTTAATCTCTTTTTTCCAGTCCATTTCAGGCTTCGTTAAATAGTTGGTTGAACAATTTTTTGGCCTTTTCCCAGTTTTCGTGATTCAGGCAGTATTTTATAAAAGGAGGTTCGGTTTCGCCCTGAATTAATCCGGCATATTTTAATTCTTTCAGGTGTTGCGAAAGCGTAGAACGCCCGATTGGAAGTTCATCAACCAAATCGCCGCTATAGCAGCAGGCATCAATTCCGCTCAGTTTTTTTAGGATATAAATCCGTACCGGGTGGCTCAGGGCTTTAGCTATTTTTGCCTTTTGCAAAATTGCCTCTTCAAATTCAATTTTTACTGTCATTTTATTGTTGGTAATGAAAATCTTTGTTCGTATTTCGCAAAATAACGAAATGATTTATTGACCACCAAAGAATTTTTCACTAATTTTGCTTTTGTCGTTGAAGGATGAATGGCAATGTGTTGATATACAAAATTAAAAATTCCATATTTAGAACCAGTTTTAATAACCAAAATCAGCAATTATGAAACTAAAGTTTATTACCGCACTTCTTTGTATTGTATTTGGTTTTTCAGAAATGAATGCCCAGCCGCTTGAAACCATTAAACTTCCTGCGCCCCAAAAATCCGGGGGTATGTCGTTGATGGAAGCGCTGAACAATCGGCAGTCACAGCGCTCTTACAGCAGTAAAGAACTCACACAGCAGCAAATGTCGAACCTGCTTTGGGCGGCCTACGGCATTAACAGGCCCAATGGTTACCGAACTGCCCCGTCGGCACGTGCAGTGCATGAGTACGATATTTATATCATTAAAAATGACGGCTGGTATGTATATGATGCAGAGCAACACGCCATGCTGAAAATGGGCAATGAAAATTTGCAGGAACATGCAGGATCGCAGGATTATGTTCAGACTGCCCCTGTAAATCTGGTTTTTGTGGCCGACTTTGACAGGATGGAAGTTTACGATGAAGAAATGAAGGTTTTCTACTCGGCAACAAATGTGGGGTTCATTTCGCAGAATGTTTACCTCTGGTGCGCGTCAGAAGGTCTTGGTACCGTGGTTCGTGGCTTAATTGACAAGGAAAAAGCCAAAGAGGTTTTAAAACTTCGTCCCAACCAACATGTAATTCTGGCACAAACCGTCGGTTATCCCGGAGAATAGAAAAATTTGAAACCAGAAATAAAAACAGATCGGTATGTGAAATTGCCGATCTGTTTTTGTTTTAAATTCCCAAATACCAGGTTGCAATGGAGAAATAAATTAACACTCCTGAAATATCTGCCAGTGAGGTGATTAACGGAGCGCTTGCCGTTGCCGGGTCTTGTTTTAAAATGGTGAAAATGAAAGGAAGCGACAAGCCAATTAAACTTCCTGCCAGCACGGTACACATCATTGAAAGCCCAACAACTGTTATGATTTCGGGCGCCCTGAAGCTGGCAACCAAACTCACTGCAATTGCCATGGTGAGGCCTAAAAGCAATGCCACCATCAATTCTTTGCCAAGCAAGCGCAGCCAGTCTTTTGTAATTACATCGCCGGTGGCAAGAGCGCGAATCATAAGGGTTGCCGATTGAGCGCCGGCATTTCCCCCGCTGTCGATAAGCAGCGGCAGAAAAAATACCAGCGAAACCATGGCCTGGATGGTATCCTCGAAACCGGCAATGGCAGCGCCTGAAAATACGTTCATAAAAACCAGGATGACCAGCCAAACGATACGCTTTTTGTAAAGCAGAAATACTTTTGCCCTGGCAGGATTGAAAATCAAATCCTGAATAGAACCGAATTTGTGGAAGTCTTCTGTTGCCTCTTCTTCTTCCACGTCCATCACGTCGTCGAAGGTAACAATACCCAGCAGAATTCCTTCTGTATTAATAACCGGCAAGGCTACGCGGTCGTAATCGTGAAAAATGTTGATGACCGTTTCCTGATCGTCAAGTACATTTAAAGCTACAAACCGGTTGTCCATTAAATCTTCAATGGTTTGACCGGATTTGGCAAGCAGAATCTCCCGTAACCGGATTTCGTCAATCAGTTTCCAGTTTTTATCCACCACATAAACCACGTTCAGTGTTTCCGAGTCTTTTCCAAACTGCCTGATGTGGTCGAGCGCCTGTTCGATGGTCATTTCGGGTTTAACGGCCACGTAATCGGGGGTCATCAATCGACCGATACTGTCCTCGGGATAGCCGAGCAACTGAATGGAAATTTTCCGTTCTTCGGGCGACAGCAGTTGAATAAGTCGCTGGGTAACCGGGCCGGGCAATTCCTCGAAAAGGGCAGTACGGTCATCCGGCGCCAAATCGTTCAGCAGTTCGGCCAGCAGGTGTTTCCGGTCGGCCAGACCCTCCAGCAGTTCTTCCTGTTTATCGTATTCCAGCCTGAAAAATGTTTCTTTGGCTGTTTCGCGGGGCAGCAATCTGAACAGAATGATGTCGTCGCCTTCTCTTTTTAAATCTTCAATAATTTCGGCAATTTCTGCAGGGTCTAATTTTTCCAGCTCCTGCCGGAGTTCTTTCCATTGGCGGTTATCAATAAGTTCCAGTAACTCCCGGATTGAAATCATTACTTCTTCCATGCTCTGAATTTTTTACGGGTTTAAAAAAAAGTGAAGTGTTTTTGTTGAATGGTTACGGAAACGCTGGTTTATGCGCCTGGTAACCGGCATGCAGAAGTGCTGACTCAGTTATAGGTATGCCAGCGAAATAACAACAGGTAGAGCGGAATGGGTACATTTGGGAAAAATGATTGATAAAATCTCAGCATAATTTCGCCTCCTCTTTTTTAACCCGAAGAAGGCGATGAACAAGCCCTCTTACAGGTAGTTTAATTTTATTCTCTGTCTATGACACGGGCCTTCGTCCATGATTTGTTTACTTTTTAAAATTTGTTGTGCAAAAGTAAAATCTTTTTTGCAATAAAATCTGAATATGCATTTATTTTTTGCGGGAAAAGACAGGGTTGAAAGCTCCTCGGCGGGTTAAAACTTCTGGTATTGCACAGAAGAAAAACTTTCATGAATTATGCCCAGTTCATCCTTCAACTTTTCACGGAAGTTGAATTGTTCTTTTCTGAAACCACAGGCTTGAACTACATGAACTGAACCTGGGCCGGTAAAAACGCAGGCAATGTATCCATTTTCAGGATTTTAGTCTGTCTTTTCTTTTGTTTTTGAAAGGTAAACTGCTGGATGTCATTCTCTTTTCTCCTCTTGATTCTCTGTAAATATTTTGTCTTGTTCAGCTAGTTGGTTCGTATAATTTTTTTTTACGGAATCAACCACTTCTTGTTGCTGGCTTATTTGCCCGAGCAAATTTTCTACACTATCTTCCATTTTCTGCTTCGACCGGATACTGTCGTCAATTATGTTCCGCAGGCTTTCGAGCAAATTCTGAAGTTTCTGGTTGAAATTCGATTTGAATTTACGGAACGACTCGTTTATCTTGTAGTCGATGTCGGAGCGAATTCTGCCGGCATTAGGGTTTACCACCACCATGCAGTTGTCGTAAATCTGTTTTAGCACTTTGCGCCGCACCCAACTGTCGGGCAAAAACCGGTAACTTACTTTTTCCTTTATGGAAGGAATGGTGTATTTTATATCGCTTTTATAAATGTAAAACGAAGTATAAACATCGAGGTCGAAGGAAGAAATAATGCCTTCAATTTGAATGCCGAGGATTTGCTCCATCTGTTTTACAATTTCGTTCAGGAACGACTGCGACTGCCGGCTGTATTGCCGCAAAATGCTGCCAAATTCATCGCGTACGGTTTTTTCCAGTTGTTTTTTTAATTTATCATACTCGCGTTCAATATATTCAAGCATTTCGGAGTAAAACAGATCGGCGTCGCTCTTTTTTATGTGCTGCCAGGTTTTTGCCGCTTCTACTTTTAACTTTTGGTTGCAGTAAGCTTCCAACTCTTTTCGTTTTTGTTCGGTTTGCTCTGTTACATTTCGTTTAAGTTGTTCGACCCCTGCGTTTTATTACCGCTTCAAAATCGTCTTTTCCGGCAGCCATAAATTCGAGCGACTGCTGCATCGATTTTCGTTTGTTTTCAAGTTCGTTCATGGGCAGTTGCAGGGTGTCGGATTTTACTTTTAGCAACGTACCGAGTTGGCTGGCCAGCGCAAGTATTTGACGGATGCTTTGCAGGGTGAGTATTTCGTCTTTGGCCTGAATAATTTTCTCCCTGATTTTTGTGTGGAGCAGTTCGATGTTACTGTTTTGGGTTTGACTGTTTCCGCCTGTTTTATTAAAAAATGCCCGCGACGAAACCGGTATCAGTTCAATTTCATCTTTCCCGCGAAAAATCTTTTCCAGCGAAGCAAGGTTATAGGCAACCATTTTCTGAAGCTCATTTACGGAAAGCAAATCTGATTTGTTTAGTACAAAAAGCACATTGGGAATGGATTTTTTCATCTGCAACAGGAATTCCTCGTCGGTTTTGCTGATGGGAATATCGGCGCTAAGGACAAAAAGTGCGGCATCGATTTTTGGAAGAAATTCAAGGGTTTTATCGCTGTTGTGGTCAAACAGGGAACCCAGCACCGGAGTGTCAACCAGTGTAATGTTTTCAAGAATTGGGGAGTCGGTAAAAACTTTCAGGTATTGCACCTGTTTCGTATTTTCCGGGTTTTCTTCTTCCGAAACATACTGTACCACTTCTGGCAGGGCTACAGGTTTACTTTCGCCGTTTTGAAACGTAACCTCGGCACTGGTTTCGCCGCCGTATTCAAAGTAATCACCGAAGTGAGCGGTGTAACTGCAACCGGCGCCAGTTCCTGGCCAATGAGCGCGTTAATAAGCGATGATTTTCCGCGTTTAAACAGCCCCACAACCACCAGGTAAAACCGGTTGGCATTTAATTTTTCAGCCAGTTCATCAAAGGAATTTACCAGCGGTTTGTCGTTGATTTTTAGTGCAATTCCTTTTAGCAGTTCAATGTCGGCTCTGGTGTTTAACCTTTCTTTGGGGCTTTTGCTTTTTTGTTTGGTAATATTCGGAAACCTTCTGAACTGGAAAAGATTGTTCAATTGCTCGCCTGGCAAATTGGAAATGAGGTGAATATTTCAGAAGTGGCTAAATCGGCTGGCACAACATCGGAAACAGTAGAACGATATATCGATATTCTTGAAAAAGCTTACATCGTTTTCAGGCTTCCGTCTTTTGCCCGGAATGTCAGAAATGAAATTAAAAAGAATAAAAAAATATACTTTTACGACAATGGAATCCGGAATGCTGTAATTGGCAATTTCAGCTATATAAGCAACCGGAATGACGTGGGTGCAATCTGGGAAAACTACCTTGTTTCTGAACGAAGAAAACTTAATGCCTACAAGGGTTTTTATGGATCATCCTATTTCTGGAGAACCCAGCAACAGCAGGAAATTGACTATATTGAAGAAATTGACGGAAAAATCTCAGCTTTTGAATTCAAATGGAATCCAAATAAAAAACCAGGATTTCCGGTAACATTTACAAAAACCTACCAACCGCATCAAACAGATATAATCCACAGAGAAAATTACGAATCTTTTCTATTGTGAACTGGCATTAAACGCATTTTTCATCAGCAAAACAAGAATAATTCCCTATATCATTAAGCTATTTTTTCTTCCCGAGGATTAAAATCAAAGGCACAGAAGCAAACTGAACAACCATCGAAAAAGCAATGAGCCAGCCTATTGAAATTTCGTACAACCACCCCATCAGGAAACTGCCCAGAAACCAGAACAGACCGATAGCAGCGTTGAACAAACCAAAACCGGTAGCTTTTTTATCGGCCGGAAGAATGGCCGACAACACCGACCTGACGATGGATTCCTGCGCCGCCATACCAACTCCCCAGCAAACCATGCCAGCCAGCGCTGTGTAAAAGTTTCCCATAAAAACCAGTGGCGCAAACAACAACGAAACCAGTGTGCTTGCAACAAGCACCGTTATTCCCTGTTTGTCGAACCACCAGCCCAGCAAAAGTGCGGCAAGCGCATCAACGCCCATGGCAATGGCATACATTACGGGTATCATTTCGGCTGAAACCTGGTTGGTTTTGCTGAAGTGAAAAGCAATGAGCGGATAATCGGCAAATCCGGCCGCAATAAGTGAAACCGCGGCCAGATAAATCCAGAAGAATTTTTTTGGAAAAATGGCCGGGCTACCACTTGTTTTGGTTTCGAGCATTTCTGTTTTCGGATATTTTAACCGGGCAACTACAAGGATAGACAGGGCCAGCAATGCCGGAATGAGCAAATACCCGAAAGACTGATGGTAGCTTCCTGAAAAGTAATACACTGTGGTAACAATCAACGGCCCGGAAACGGCGCCAATCTGGTCGAGCGCTTCGTGCACACCGAAACCTTTTCCATGCCCGATGGACGAAGTGGCGTGCGAAAGCATGACATCGCGTGCAGGGTTTCGAATGGCCCGACCGGTGCGTTCCAGAATCATTAAAACCGCCGCCATTTGCCAGCTCCCAGCCAGTGCCAGTGCAGGAACGGCCAGCAAATTGATAAAGTACCCGACAAAAGTAACCGTCCAGTATTTTTTTGTGCGGTCGCTAATGAGGCCCGAAATCAACCTGATACCGTATCCCATTAACTCACCAAAACCGGCTACAAACCCCACCACGGTAGCGCTTGCACCCAATGTTGCCAGGAAAGGTCCGGTGATAGCACGGGCCCCTTCATGGGTCATGTCAGAAAAAAGGCTGACAACACCAATGAGGATTATAAAAGCCCAGGGGGATTTTTTAAACCACTTGTTTTTATTGATTTTTGAAAGCATTTATCCCTGCAAATTTTGCGCTTTTGCCCAACTCATTTTCAATGCGCATTAACTGGTTGAATTTTTCGATGCGTTCACCACGACAACCGCTGCCGGTTTTCAGGTGGCCTGCATTTACACCTACGGTGAGGTCGGCAATAAAGCTGTCAACGGTTTCGCCACTGCGGTGCGATACAAAACAGTTGTACGAGTTACGGTAAGCCATTTCTATGGTTTCAAGTGTTTCGGTAACTGTTCCAATCTGGTTCAACTTAATCAGGATGGAATTGCCAACTCCTTTTTCAATGCCATCTTTTAAAATGGCTTTGTTGGTACAGAAAATATCATCGCCAACAATCTCAATTTTGTTGCCCAACGCTTTGGTCAGGTTTTTCCATCCATCCCAATCGTTTTCGGCCAACCCGTCTTCAAGCAAAACAATTGGATATTGATTCACCCAGCTTTCCCAAAGTTTTATCATTTCATCGCTACTCAGGAACTTGCCAGTGCTTTTAAATAACTTGTATTTACCCTGTGAAATAACTCTTTCAGAGTTTCCGCTTCGAGGAATTTCACGGGGTGAACCGCCTTCCCATAATTCACTTGCAGCAGGGTCAAGGCAAATGCTGATATCATCTCCCGGTTTATATCCGGCCTTGGCGATGGCTTCAAGAATAACTTCCACAGCTTCGTCGTTCGATTTCAGGTCGGGTGCAAAACCGCCTTCATCGCCAACTCCGGTGCTGTAGCCTTTCTTATTCAAAACACCTTTCAAAGCATGGAACACTTCTTCGCCCATGCGGATGGCTTCGGTGAATGAAGGCGCATTGTGCGGTGCAATCATAAATTCCTGGAAATCCACGTTGTTGTCGGCATGTTTGCCACCGTTGATTACATTCATACAAGGTACAGGCAACAGGTGCGCATTTGTTCCGCCCAAATACTGATACAGCGGAATACCGGCGCTCATAGCTTCGGCGCGGGCATAGGCCATCGAAACGCCAAGTATGGCATTGGCGCCCAGTTTGGCTTTGTTGGGTGTGCCGTCGAGTTCAATCATGTGGTAATCGAGTTCGCGCTGGCTGCCAAAACATTTTCCAACCAGTTCTTTGGCAATAATTTTATTCACGTTTTCAACGGCTTTTAATACGCCTTTACCTCCGTAACGTTTTTTATCGCCGTCGCGCAGTTCGGTGGCTTCTCGTTCTCCCGTGGAAGCGCCACTGGGCACCATTGCCCGCGTTGTTGCGCCATCTTCCAGTTCCAGGTTTACTTCAACCGTAGGGTTGCCTCTCGAGTCGAGGATTTCCATTGATTCTACTTTTTCGATTTTCATGATTTAATTTTTTTTGAGGCCAAAATTTTTGTGTTTTGACCATATTAATTTTACTGAAATAATTTTCCGTGAAATTGAATGATTGATTTATAAGATACACTTCTGCCATAAGTTCAAAATTTTCAATTTGATTTCAATGGTAGAAGTCATCAGCCTTTTTAGAATAAAGGCGGTTATGGCAGACCTCATTGCCGACTTCAAATTTAATAAATTAGCACGAGTTGGTTAAACCTCAGGTATGTTTTTTACTTTTGTTTCCAATTCTTTAATAATGAAATTGCTGATTATCGAATATAATATGGATTTGGCTTTGGTAAAGAAAGACTATCTTTCGGCTGAAGGATATTCCTGTGTGGTAGCGCCCACCAGGGAAAAATCTGATGAAAATGAGCTGAACCTTCCGAAAAATTCAAAATTTTTTCAGAATTGCGATTTTATTTTGTCGGAAAAATAAAATGAGAAAAATGAAACAATTATTCCTTTTGATTTTTGCCGGGATTTTTGCAATGCACTATTCAGCCAAAGGCGAGGGTGTTATTTCCGGCCGCGTTATCGATAATTCAACCAAAGAACCACTGCCGTATGCTACCGTTACGGTGAATCTGGATGAAAAAATGGTTTCGGGTACGGTTGCCAATGAAAACGGTCGTTTTACCATTGAAGGGATTGATGAAGGAGAATACATGGTAAACTGTTCGTTTGTGGGTTATTTACCCGCTGAAATTCCTTTATTGGTTGGAAAACTGAACACGATTTTCGATTTGGGAAGAATTGGTTTGGAACCCGCTACTGAAAATATTGACGAAGTTATTGTTTCGGCTAAATGTGAAATTGTTTCTTCGGGGCTCGATAAGAAGAGTTTTGCGGTTGGCAACAACATCTCGCAGTCAGGCGGTTCGGCACTCGACGCCATGCGGAACCTGCCCGGCGTTTCTATTGACCAGGAAGGTAAAGTGTTGTTGCATGGAAGCGATAAGGTTTCGGTTTGTTCGAAGATGAATACCACATCGACCGCGGACATGTTCCGTACGATTATCTTTCGAACGGGCAGCGTAAACGTTTCTGGACCTGGGCCGAAGATGAAAACACCCGGTTCATGAATTATTCGGTCATTTACAAACACAATTTCGCAGAGCCGGGCCACGAAATTGAAGCCGGATTTCTTTACACAAAAGGAGGCGAAGATGAACTTTTCCCTTTTACCGATTCAAGCGCAGTGCGCAATTCGGTGGATGAAATGCACCTGATTGTTGACGAAATTGTTTCCGACCTGAATATCGATTATGTGAAGCCGCTTCGTTCGGGGCGTGTTGAACTTGGAACAAAAGCGCAATGGCGGAAAATCCCCATCTCCTACAAAATAAATCCGGGACAGAATTCCGTTCTCGACCCTAATCTTGGCGACTGGTCGGAATACAATGAAGATATTCTGGCATTTTACGGGAATTATATTTTTGAGTCGAAAGTTGTGGATGTTGAGGCCGGACTTCGTTTTGAGCAAACAACCGTGAAATACGACATCGACCCGGCCAACATTTACTACACCAAAAACGAAGCGTATGACTATTTTTCGTTTTTCCCCAATGTGCGTTTAACCTGGAAATTAAACGACCGAAACAAACTTTCGGCATTTGTAAACCGCCGTGTTGACCGCCCCGGCGAATTCGAGCTTCGGCCATTCCCGAAATACGACGACCCCGAAATCCTGAAAACCGGAAATCCGTATTTGCGCCCGCAATTTACGACTACGTTCGAGCTGGCTTACAAAACCAGGTGGGAAGATGGTTCGGCCTACCTTTCAGGTTTTTACCGGAAAACTACCGATATTTTTTCACTACCGACACTACGGCGGCAACAACGGTTATCAATACTATTCCGCAAAATCTCGGAGAAGGGAAAAACCTCGGATTTGAACTCGCGTTCGACCAGAAAATTACCGGATTTTGGGACCTGAACGGAAGTTTCCTCTGGTATGCCAATCAAATTAATGCGTTTTCGGGAACAAGCATTTATCCTTATTCACAGCCATTTGAATTTGAAGAAAGCAAAAACAATTCCCAGAAGAAGGACGCCCCAGAAACCGCCTTTGGAGTTGTTTTCCATTTTTTCAGTTAACGAACCAACACCCGGAATTTTCAGGTTGATGACTCCCAGCATAAAAAGCCCAATGACAATAAGCAGCGGGCCTATGATTTTTTCGCCCCAAATCTGCAAAAAGCCCGAAAACTGAAACTGGCTGGCCCCGAAGAAGAAAATCAGGCCAATGGCTGTATATGAAATGCCACGGCCCAGCGTATAAATCAATCCGTTGTAAAAAACCCGTTTCTGGCTTTGTATGTCTTTGCTGATGTACCCAATGGCGGTGATGTTTGTTGCCATGGGGCAGGGGCTTATGGCCGTCATTAGTCCCAGAATAAATGCCGATAACAGCGGCAGTTGTGTATTTTCAAGAAAATTGTGCAGTACTTCCATTACAGTATTTTACTTTAGCGCTTCTACAGTTTCCTTAATTTTTGCTTTGAGTTTATCCGGGTTTCTTACTGCATTCATAAAACCGTCGGTGGTGATATCTACTTTTTTATTGCCGTTTACAAATAGAAGCGACTGGCCCTCAACTTCAAGGCTTTTTGCAAGTTCTTCATTTTCTTTGTTGTCCAGGTTAACTGGTTGCAACTGAATTTTATTACCGTACAATTCCTGTAGCGATTCAGCCGAAACTTTTTCAACGGTTTTGCAGGTCATATACCGCCGCGAAGTATGAAAATAGTAGGCTTTTACTGCCGCTTCACTGCCTTCTTCTGCTAACGCCAGTGTTTCGGCAGTGGCGCCGGCCTGTGCCGATTTGTCGAAGCATTGTGCATTTGAAGAAAAAATTCCGAATACAAAAACGAAACTAAAAAGTACAATTAATTTTTTCATGATTTACGGTTTTTACTAAGTGATTAATTTCTTGATTTCATCTACGCTGGGCACACGCCCTTTTACCAAAACTTTGCCGTCAACAACCAGGGCAGGTGTTGTCATTACGCCAAACTGCATAATTTCCATAATATCTTCTACTTTTGAAACTGTGGCATTTACACCGGCAGCATTAACTGCATCGTTGGCTGCTTTTTCCAATGCTTTGCATTTGGGGCATCCGGTTCCTAAAACTTTTATGTCCATTCTTTAAATAATTAATTGTTCGCAGTTCGCAAAAATACGAACAAATTGCAAAAATGCAATTGAAATGGAAATTTTTTTTTTGAAACAGAAAGTTAGTTATTCAATTTTCAAAAGGATTCTAAAAAGGGTTCTGGCTTCTTCCCAGTTTTCCCGGTTAATGCAGTACTTAATTTTTGGTGCTTCAACTTCACCCTGAATTAATCCGGCGCTTTTTAATTCTTTTAAGTGCTGCGACAATGTGGATTTTGCAATAGGCAGGTCGTCCGACAGGTCGCCGCTGTAACAGCAAGATTGTCTGGAAAGCAGTTCCATAATGTAAACCCTAACCGGGTGGCCGAGCGCTTTGGCAAACCGGGCCAGTTGTTTCTGATGGGCTGTAAATACTTCTTTTTTCATAATCCAAAGTTCAATACAAATATAGAATAATTTACTATTGTTTTATTTCAGGTTTATTCCCACTTTTGCACGTTCGGAATTGAAAATTGAAATGGAGAAGTATATAGAGCTGTTAAAAAAGTTGATTTCGACGCCTTCGTTCAGTAAGGAAGAGGAAAAAACTGCCGAAATTATGCGGGAATTTTTGCAAAAGGAAAACATTCCCATCAAAGTTAAAAAAAACAATACCTGGGCCTACAACCGGCACTTTACAAAAGGAAAACCCACACTTCTGCTCAATTCGCATATTGACACTGTGCGTCCGGCGAAGGGTTATACATTAGATCCATTTACACCCATTGAAGATGATGACAGGCTTTACGGGTTGGGAAGCAACGATGCAGGCGGTCCGATGATGGCATTGCTGGCCGTTTTTCTGCATTTTTACGAAAGGGACGATCTTCCTTATAATTTGATTTTTGCAGCCACTGCCGAGGAAGAAATTTCGGGCAGGCAGGGCCTCGAAATCGTTTTACCTGAAATTGCTCCAGTAGCTTTTGCCATTATTGGCGAACCTACCCGAATGGAACTGGCCATTGCCGAAAAAGGCCTGTTGGTGCTCGATTGCTATGCACATGGAAAATCGGGCCACGCCGCTCGTTTTGAGGGCGAAAATGCCATTTATAAAGCATTGGATGATATTCAGAAGCTCAGGAATTTCAAATTTGAAAAAGACGATGGAATACTTGGAGCAGTGAAAATTACGGTAACTCAGATTGAAGCAGGCACGCAGCATAATGTGATTCCGGATATTTGTCAGTTTGTGGTGGATGTGCGCACCAATGAATTTTACTCAAACAAGGATGCTGCAAAAATTATTTCGGAACTGATTGAATCGGAAGTAAAACCGCGTTCTTTCCGACTAAACTCGTCGGGAATCAGTGTCGATCATCCGTTTGCACGGAAAGCCGCCGAAATGGGAATCCGAATTTACGGCTCACCCACAACATCCGACCAGGCGATTATTCAGTTTCCTTCGGTGAAAATGGGCCCGGGCGATTCGGCGCGTTCACATTCTGCCAACGAGTACATTTACAAAAGTGAAATTGTTGCAGGCGTTCAGCGTTTTATTGATTTGCTGGAAGGATTGAGGATATGAAAGAGCAGTTGGCAAATAGCAGTTGGCAATTGGCAAGGAGCAGTTGGCAAAGGGCATGAAACAAGCAAAGCAGTTTTTAAAATTAATTTGACAATTTTTCAATTTCACAATTTATCTATGCAACCCAATAATCCGTTACACGGCAAAACCCTCGAAGCCATATTGGTTTACCTGGTTAGTTACTACGGCTGGGAGGAATTGGGAGAACGTATCCGGATCAATAGTTTTCGGAAAGATCCCAGTATTCAATCGAGCCTTAAATTTTTACGGCGCACTTCCTGGGCACGTAAAAAAGTGGAAGAATTGTATTTGGAAACCATTCAGAAAAACAACTCTGGAAAGTAATTTCAATATGCAGGGAAAGGTTTTCTTTCCGGCTTTCAGAGAGGCAGCTTATGTTACGCTTTTTTTGCCGGTTGACAGCCAGTATATTGAGATGAAATACAAACAAGTTCAGTTTCCAGTAAATTAAACCCGAAATTATTTAAAATTTCTTAAACAACGGATTGCTCCTTTTGGATGCTAACATATTGGCATACAATTTGATAAGAATTGTTTTTTGTAAAATAGAATGTTGAACAGATGAATAAAACGATAATTTGTCTGTCGTGAAGTGGGATTTTGGCAGACAGAAAACCGGAGGATGGAGCGATGAAAAAAAAGTATTTTAGGGTACTGTTTATAGCGTCGATTCTTTTACAATTCTGGCCAACGACTGTTTTTTCCCAGTATTTTGGCCGGAACAAACCCAGTTACCGAACTTTCAACTACGATGCCATTTATACCCCAAACTTCGAAATTTACCACTATTTTAAAAACGACACTTTTATTACCCAATTTGCTGAATGGTCTGAAGAATGGTATGCCATGCACCAGGGAATTTTCAGGGACACTATACGCGAAAGAAATCCACTGATTCTTTATACCAACCATTCCGACTTTCAGCAGACAAGGGCTGTTGGCGGCATTATCGGAACTACAACCGGAGGGGTAACCGAATCGTTAAAAAACCGGGTGGTGATGCCTGTGGCGCCCACACTGGCCCAAACCGATCATGTTCTGGGGCACGAGCTTGTTCATGCCTTTCAGTTTAACAAACTGCTTCATTCCGATTCCATCAGCGGTTCCTCGCTGAACAACATTCCGCTTTGGATGATTGAAGGAATGGCGGAATATTTTTCCATTGGCAGCGTGGACCCCAATACGGCCATGTGGATGCGCGATGCCCTGGTGAACGATGATTTTCCTACACTGAAACAATTATCCACCGAATCGAAATATTTTCCTTACCGTTACGGACATGCTTTCTGGGCTATGATTGGCAAAACATGGGGCGACTCGCTCATTATGCCCATTTTTTCGCATACAGCCCGTTACGGACTCGACAATGCCCTCGATTCGCTGCTGGGATTTAAATCAGAAACGTTTTCCGGACTTTGGAAAAATGCCATGGAAATGTATTACGGAAATTTCATCGACGACTCTTTGACCTATGTGGCTGGTAATAAAATCATTTCGCAGGAAAACTCAGGACGTTTGAACCTTTCGCCCTCGCTAAGTCCCGATGGAAAGCACCTGGCTTTTTTTTCTGAAAAAGATGTATTTACGCTCGATTTGTTTCTGGCCAATGCTGAAACCGGAAAAATCATCAGAAAACTATCGAGTGTAACACGCAACCACGAAATTGACGATTTCAGTTTTAATGAGTCGGCCGGTACATGGTCGCCCGACAGCCGCAAATTCGCTTTTGTTATTTTTAAAAAGGGAAAAAACAGGCTTGCTGTTGTAGATGTGAGGCGTGCAAGAATTACCGATGAAATTGAGCTGGGCAACATTGTTTCCTTTTCAAACCCGGAGTGGTCGCCCAATGGCAGGTACATTGTTTTTTCCGGTCTGGTGGAAGGTATTGGCGATTTATACCTTTACGATTTACGGAATGAAAATATAACCAGGCTGACAGACGGTTTTTCCTCCAAAATTCATCCCGCATGGTCACCCGACGGCAATTATATTGTGTATGTGGACGAAGAAATAAACTCTGACCGCAAGACCAAAAAATTCAGTACCAGTTTAAAAATTATCGATATACGTACAAAAGAAATCCAAAACCTGGAAGTATTTCCGGGAGCCGATAATTTGAATCCGCGTTTTTCACATGACGGGAAGACCATTTATTTTCTGTCCAATTCCGATGGCTTCAGAAATTTATTTGCATACGACCTGGAATCGGATAAAGTGTTCCGGCTAACCCGGTTCAAAACAGGCATCAGCGGACTTACCCCTTTTTCTCCGGCAATGAGCGCCGCTATTGGAAGAGATCTAGTAGCATACACATACTACAACAATAACAGCTACGAAATTTACACTGCCACATCTGACGATTTCCGGTATGTGGAGGTGGATAAATCACACGTCGATTTTGAGCCGGGAACTTTGCCGCCGCTGAATCACAATTACAGCAATATTGTTGACGCGGCGCTTTATAAACGTTGGGAAAAAGATACGCAGCTTCATCCCGATTCAATAAATCGGGTGCCTTACAATCCGAAATTCAAGCTCGATTACATTTCCAATTCGGCCGGAGTTGGCGTTTCCACAGGGGGAAGGTACAATACAACGAATATGGCGGGAAGCGTATCCATGATTTTCAGCGATATGGTCGGCAACAACCAGCTCTATTCCATTTTGGCACTGAACGGCGAAATTTACGATTTTGGCGGTCAGGTGGCGTACATCAACCAAAGCCGGAAATTTAACTGGGGTTTGTCGGCATCTCACGTACCATATCGGTATGGAGATATGTTTTTCCGGCGCGATACCTTATCTTTCCGGTCGAAGGACAGCGAAGATACTTATAAAGTACCGGTTACCGATTTGGTGTTGGATTACATCCGGATGTTCGAGGACAACATTTCGTTTTTTACCTACCATGCCCTTTCCCAAACCCGGAGAATTGAAGCCGGTGCTTCAAAGGCATGGTATTATTACCGCATCGACCGCTACCATAATTATTACGACGATTTTGGCTTTTCTGTGGCATATAATAAAGAAAAAATGCCCGCTCCCGATGGAAACAATTACCAGAAAATTGATATGGCTTATGTAACCGATAATTCCTATTTTGGAATGACTGCGCCCATGAGGGGTCATCGAGCCCGCTATCAGATAGAAAAATATTTTGGCGCGGTGGATTTTTTTACGGGGCTTTTGGATTACAGGAAATATTTTTTTATAAATCCGGTGACACTTGCTTTCCGGGGATACCATTACGGCAGGTACGGGAAAGGTTCGGAAACGGATATCGTTTCACCCATTTACTTAGGTTATCCCT
>Ga0209614_1000910_pt1:2500-24317 | contig 24317 bp, 27 predicted proteins | sample BlaSprsedimmetaG_FD_185484 | JGI IMG/M metagenome (GOLD analysis project Ga0209614, IMG submission 185484) | Hot spring sediment bacterial and archeal communities from California, USA to study Microbial Dark Matter (Phase II) - Blank Spring... ... | reverse complement strand
CCGCCTCCCACCGGAGCGGGCCCTTCGGTCTCACTGCCGAGGCAGCCAGCCCACCTTCCAGACGCCATCGACCTTCTCTATCCGCCACCATTCGCCAGGCTCGGTGACGATGACGGCATCGTCTCCCGTACTCATCGTGTACGTCACGCGCACCCGGGCGGTCACGTCGTCATCCACCCGCTCCTCGTGCACGGCCACATCCGTATAGACCTCGGCAGCGTCTTCCCACTCCATGGCCCATGTGTCATAGTCCGCAGGCGGCGAACAGCCGTACGTCTCCCACACGACCGCAGGATCCCCGGTGCCCACAGCGGCGATGTGCTCCTCGAACGCATCCTCCGGAGTCCTGCCGAGGGAGTCCTCCAGCGGAACGACAGCCGCCTGGTCGTCAACGGGCGCCTCCGCGGCATCCCCGCTCGTGTCCGGGGTCGTCACCTCAGACGTGGTCACGTCCACCGGCCCCTCATCGGTGCCACCGCACCCGTGCGGCAACAGCGCGGCCACCACTACCACCATCGCCAGCAGTACCCTCACGAGCCCGCGCATCGGCAGCGCCCCCTACTCCTCCGGCGCCGTGGGCGCGCTGCGGTCACGCTTGCGCTGTCCCAGAACGCCTGCCGTCGTGCCGGCGGCGACGATCACCAGGCCGAGCACCACACCGATGATCACCTGCGGATCGTCGAACACTGGCCCTCCTCAAACGGATGCTTCCGCCATGCTACCCCCCGGCAGCCCGTCACGCACCCCGGCACCCGCCGGACGGACTCCAGCGCCTAGAAGAGGCCGGCCTGTCGTGGCGCGCTCTCGGGCACCGCTATCCCCAGGTGCTCATAGGCGCGTGGCGTCGCCTGTCGCCCTTTGGGCGTACGCGCGATGAACCCCAGTTGCAGCAGGAACGGCTCGTACACATCCTCAAGCGTGTCGGGCTCCTCGCTCACCGCTGCGGCCAGCGTGTTCAGCCCCACGGGCCGCCCGCTGAACGTCTGGGCCAGCGCCTCCAGGATCGCGAGATCCATGCGGTCCAGACCCCGGTGGTCCACGTGGAAGAACGCGAGCGCCTCCGCGGCGAGATCCTCCGTGACGCGACCGTCTGAACGCACCTGCGCATAGTCGCGCACCCGCTTCAGCAGACGGTTCGCCAGACGTGGCGTGCCTCGGCTCCGGCGCGCGATCTCCGCAGCCCCGTCTTCGTCGATGACCACATCGAGGATGCCCGCCGACCGCCGCACGATCGAGGCGAGCTCGTCAACCGTGTAGTACTCCAATCGGAAAGCCATCCCGAAGCGGTCACGGAGCGGCCCGGTAAGAAGCCCTGTGCGAGTGGTGGCCCCAATCAACGTGAACTGCGGCAGATCGAGTCGAAGCGAGCGGGCAGCGGGACCCTTGCCTATCACGATATCGATCGAGTAATCCTCCATCGCCGGATAGAGGACCTCCTCCACTGCCCTGTTGAGGCGGTGGATCTCATCGATGAACAGCACATCACGCGGCTCGAGATTCGTGAGGATCGCGGCCAGGTCGCCCGCGCGCTCTATCGCGGGACCGCTCGTCTGCCGCATCTGGACACCCAGTTCAGAGGCCACGACGCCAGCCAGCGTCGTCTTGCCAAGACCCGGAGGACCGGACAGCAGGAGGTGGTCGAGGGCTTCGTCACGCACGCACGCCGCATCGATGAGCACGCCGAGGTTGTCCTTCACCCGTGTCTGCCCAAGATACTCATCGAGACGACGTGGGCGCAGGCTACGGTCTATCTCGAGGTCGTCCTCGGTGTAGTCGGCGGAGACGAGGCGTTCGCCGTCCACAGGCGAGAAGTCGTCGCTCTCCCAGACGGTGCTCATCCTGTCACCTCCCTCGAAGATGCCTCGACCGATGACGCGTCCATGCCGTCCTCCCCGACGAGCACATCCGGAGCACCCGGCTCCGGAATGAGCGCGGCGACCGCGAGACCCGCCCACGACCCAAGAGCCACAGAGGGCGCGAACAGCAGTGTGACCGTTCCCGCGAGGGAAGCCATGCCTCCCGGGCCACCGAAGCGCTCGACGAGCGGGACCGCCGCTACCGTCTCTGTGAGCGCAACGACCCACATGACCGCTGCAATCACCACGATCCGCCTACTCTGCCCCCGGAGACGGCGGGCGCTGAACGCGAGCAGGAGCGCCAACGGTCCGGCTACGATCATCGCCAGCACTCCCTGGGCAGCATCGCCCACCACTCTCACCAGCGCGATCGACGCCACGAACAGCACCGCGCCTCCGGCGGGCGCCCACGTTGCCAGCAACATCCGGCTCAGCGGCGGCCGGCCGGCGAAGACCCAGAGCCCGATGGCGGTGGGCCCCGCCAGAAGCGCCGCAAGAGCCGGCACGATGAACTCCGCGGGACGGGAGACGAGCACCAGCAACGTGGATACGATCAGCACATGCATCAACGGCGCCGCCAGCGCCATCCGGCGGTCGGTGACGATCTCCCTCATCGGCCCGCCCCCAACCGCTTGAGCGCGTATCGCAGGAACGCCTGTGCATCGTCCGGCCCTTGGTAGCCCTTCACCGCGGCCGCGATCTCCGGCTGGCTGAAACCCATCGATGCGAGAGCGTCAGCGGTCTCCGCGCGGGCCCCGGCATGACGGCGGGGCCTCAGGTCGACATCCGCCGGGCCGAGGCGGTCCTTGAGCTCGATGATGATGCGCTGGGCCGTCTTCCGGCCGATGCCGGGCACCGTGGCGATGAGCGCGTCATCATCATCCGCGACCGCCGCGATCAGGGCCCTGGCATTCAGAGCCGAAAGCGCCGCGAGTGCGACCTTTGGACCCACGCCGCTCACGGTGATGAGCTTCTCGAAAAGGTCCTGCTCCTCAGGACTCTCGAAACCGAAAAGCGAGAGGCCGTCGTCGCGGACGTGCAGGTACGTGAAGACGGTCACCTCATCGCCCACGACGGGCAAGTGCGCGATCGCGCTGGTGGCCATAGCAAGCCGGAGCCCAATCCCACCGACTTCGATCACGCAGGAGCCGGCGGACTTCGAAGCCACCCGGCCGGTGATGTGATCGATCATCGTATGCGCCCCGCCATACGAGCCACGCGGAGGTTCGCATGCGTGATGGCCGCAGCGAGCGCATCGGCTGCGTGGTCGGGCCGGGGCTCGTGCGGAAGTCCCAGTATCACGCGCACCATATACTGCACCTGCTTCTTATCCGCCTCACCGGAGCCGACCGTTGCAAGCTTGATCTCACCGGGGCCGTACTCGCCAACCTCCATACCGGCAACCGCCAGCAACGCCACTCCCCGCGCCTGACCGGTGGCGAACGCGGTCTTGGCATTGTTCGAGAAGTACACGCTCTCGATGCCGCACTCCACAGGCCGGTACCGCTCCACTGTCTCGGCGATGCCCGCGTAGATGCGCGCAAGCCGATCGGCCACGGCTTCGCGCGGCTCGGTGACTATGCAGCCGTAAGCCACGCATCGGAGCGCACCGCCGCGCTGCTCGATAACGCCCCACCCGGTGTTCCTGATGCCCGGGTCGATTCCCAGAACGATCACGCGATCTCCCCACAGGCGGCAATCGAACGTATGTTCAGGATACCGCGAGCCTCCTGCCCGGTAAAGGAGACCGTCAAGCCGCACAGCCATGCGGCCGATGCATATAGGACGGGCCCTCTCCGGCGAGGGCGCCGGCGCATCGCGCTATGAAGACAAGAGAGTCAGGGAGTATCGCATGCCTCTGTTCATCCGCCGTCTGGTGCGGGCGACGCTCGTGCTGCTCGTGCTGAGCGTCATCGCCAACGACGTAGTGAGGACCGGTGCGGCGGTATCGCGAGCAAGCGACGCCATGACAGCGGGGATGTGGGCGGCACAGGCGGTGGCGGCCGTGACCCCTTCCGACGTCGAGGCCGCCCGCGCTGACGCCGAGGCCGCCGCGGCCGAACACGGTGCAGCACTGGACTCGTACAACCAGGTGACCCTCACGCAGGGGGCCACGCGCGTGGTCAGGATATCGCTCACGACACGCGATCGCGTGCAAGGCACCTTGCTAGCGCCGGCGATCCTCGGCCTGGTGAACGGGACACCGGTAGCCGAGTGGTACGGCCCTGAGGGTGCGCCCCTGATCGTAGGACAGACGCGGGAAGTGGAAGTCTACGGAAGCGTCTCTCTGTAGAGAGGACTCGGCCACACATCGCATGCTCGCCCCGTGCGACCGGAAACGCTGGTCACTCCTCGAGCGCGGCGGCGATCTCCTCGGTCAGCTCCATCGTGTGGTACACGGTCTGGATGTCGTCAAGCTCCTCGAGCCGGTCCACCAGCCGCAGCACCTTCCGCGCGTCCTCGACACTCACCTCCACCGGTGTCATCGGCTCCATCACCAACTCGGCGCCCTTCACGGGCACCCCGGAGTCTTCAAGTGCAGCCTTGACCGCCATCACATCGGCAGGTGCTGTGTAGACCACGAACCCTTCGTCTATCTGCTCGAGGTCGTCTCCCCCGGCATCGGCCACCAGGAGCATGAGCTCGTCCTCGTCCGGAGCGCCCTCGGCATCCACGGTGATCTCGCCCTTGCGCTCGAACTGGAAGGCCACAGAACCCGTGGCTCCCAGGTTGCCGCCCGCCCTGGTGAACGCAGCCCGCACATCCGCAGCCGTACGGTTGCGGTTGTCAGTGAGCGCTTCGACGTACAGCGCCACGCCCTCAGGGCCGTAGCCCTCGTAGACGACCTCCTCGAAGGCGTTCGCATCAGCGCCTGCGCCGAATGCCTTCGCGATGGCCGTCTCGATCTTGTCCTTTGGGAGTGAGTACGACTTCGCCTTGGCTATCGCGGCCGCCAACGCGGCGTTGTTCTCGGGGTTCGGATCTCCGCCCGTCTTAGCCGCCACCGTGATGACACGCGTGAGCTTGGAGAACAGCGCGGAGCGTTTCGCATCGACCGCGGCCTTCCGGTGCTTGGTCGTCGCCCATTTCGAGTGTCCAGACATCGCATGTCCCTTCTAGCTCGCGGCTATGACCTCTTCCATGAAGAAGCGATGTACCCGGGTGTCACCGGTCAGTTCGGGGTGGAACGTGGTGGCCAACAAAGCGTGCTCACGCGCGGCCACGATCCGGCCGTCGTGCTCGGCGAACACCTCGACGTCCGAGCCCACCCGCTCGATGAGCGGCGCTCTGATGAACACGCCGGGGAACCGATCGCCGAGATGTCGTATGTCGAGCGGCGTCTCGAACGAGTCGACCTGACGACCGTATGCGTTGCGGCGGACTGATATCTCCATGAGACCCAACGGCTCCTGATCCGGCAGCGCGTCGCCGATCTCACGGGCCATCAGTATCGCTCCCGCGCATGTCCCCCATACGGCCATACCCGCGCTGTGACGCTCCCGAATCGCCTCGTAGAATCCGTACGTCCGCATGAGTTTGGCGATGGCGGTGGACTCGCCACCGGGGATCACCATCCCGTCGAGGCCCTCCATCTGACCGGGCAGACGGACCGTCACCGTGGCGGCGCCAAGCGCCTCGAACATCAGGACATGCTCCCTGAACGCGCCCTGGAGCGCGAGGACGCCGACGCGCATCCTACCAGCCCCGCTCCTGCATACGCTCGGCGTCCGGGATGTCGGAGATGTTGATGCCGACCATCGGTTCGCCGAGGTCGCGCGACACGCGGGCGATGATGTCGGGATCGTTGTAGTGAGTGGTCGCCTCGACGATGGCCTTGGCCCGCTTGGCGGGATCCCCGCTCTTGAAGATGCCGCTGCCGACGAACACGCCGTCGCAGCCGAGTTGCATCATCAGCGCCGCATCAGCCGGGGTCGCGATACCGCCAGCCGAGAAGTTCACCACAGGCAGGGTACCGTGCTCGTGGACCCACTTGACCAACTCGTACGGAGCCTGGAGGTCCTTCGCCACGGAGAAGAGCTGGTCCTCACGCACGCCGGCCACCCACCCGATCTCCTCGAGCATGGTGCGCATGTGGCGCACGGCCTCGACCACGTTGCCAGTGCCCGGTTCACCCTTGGTGCGGATCATCGCGGCGCCTTCGCTGATGCGACGGAGCGCCTCGCCGAGGTTGCGCGCGCCGCAGACGAACGGCACGGTGAACCGCCACTTGTCCACGTGGTGCTCCTCGTCGGCCGGCGTGAGCACCTCGGATTCGTCGATGTAGTCCACTCCAAGCGACTGGAGCACCTGGGCCTCGACGAAGTGGCCGATACGGCACTTGGCCATCACGGGGATGGAGACCGAGCCGACGATGGCCTCGACGATGGTCGGGTCGGCCATTCTCGCAACGCCACCCGCCGCGCGGATGTCGGCGGGAACGCGCTCGAGGGCCATCACCGCGACCGCTCCGGCATCCTCGGCGATCTTCGCCTGCTCAGGCGTGACCACGTCCATGATGACGCCGCCCTTGAGCATCTCGGCGAGGCCGGTCTTGACGCGCGCGGTACCGGTGATGGGTGTGTCGCTCATCTGGTGCGATCGCTCCTCAGGGATCCAGGGTGCGCGTAAGCGCCCCAAAGGGATTGGCCTACAGATTCTACCCGCGTGAGCCCATACGAACAACCTCGGACCCTGCGGGAACAGCTAGCGCATGGTGATGTTCACCGAAGTGTTGACGACCTGCATCCAGGTGTTGCCCGGAGCAAGCTTCACCGGACTCCCATCCTCGGCGACGAACGATGGGGGCGCATCGGCCGAGGCCTCCCAGGTGCCGTTGAACACCTGGCCACCTCGGAACACCGTCGCCCTGCCGCTGCCCACAAGCGCGATATCGTACGTGACGCTCCCGACCGTGTCCCTGCTCGCGACCGAGTGCTGCGCCCAAAGCACGACGACGTTGCGGGCGGAGATCTGCTCGCCTGTCTCAGCGTCGGTGAACGAACTGCTGCCCGAGGAGCGCAGGTACATGTCGCTCTCAGCGTCATACGTCCAGGTCACCTTGTTGTAGGAGGAGAACGGGATGTCGACGGCCGTTATCGTGGGAGTGGCGGGCGAAGAAGCCTTGTCGAACTCGAGGCCCGCGAGCGATTGCGTGACAGGCATGCCTCGGCGCTCCGCCTCAGCGCGCACCTCGGTGAGATCCGCGTACAGGTTGTGCGGGCTGGCGCGCCTGCTGGAACGCGTGAACGGCTTCGTCACGCCCGCGTCCTCGCTCAGGTTCTCGATCCCGGCGCTCCGAATCTGCGCGTTCACCGATGAGCTCGCCCCGGAGAAGCAGAACAAAGCGTGGTACTGGGGAACGATGTCGACATCGGATAGGCGGGCGGAGCGCACGGGACCCACCACCGACGGGGCGTTCGAATGGAAGATCGCGTTGAACCGGGTGATCCCGCCCTCGGTGACGCTCTCGTACACGACATCAGCGAGCTGCAGGTTGCTCTGCGGCCTGGACTCGCGGGAGTTCTCCACCTTCACCGACACGACCCGTGCGGCGATGGCTTCCTCTGACGGCGCATCCAGGCCGGTGAGCGGCCATTTCGGCGCTTCCACCGGTCTGGAAGTCGAGCGTTCCACCGAGGCGGTCGGCCAGTTGGCGACTACCTCGGGGTCATCCTTGGAGCAACCGGCGACGCCGGCGACGAGCATCACCAGTATGAGTGCCGCGGCGATCGAGCGTGTGGTCATGGATGTGTCCTCCTTCTGCTCCGACAAGGATAGGGAGGCGTCCGGAGAGGGTCAATCCGGCCCGCGGAGAACGTCACCGGAACGTCAGGACCGGTGATGCGTATACTGGAGCGCGAGGATGGAGGACGGCCATGCCCTGCTATCTGCTCCACATAGTCGAACAGCAGGATCCCCGGCCCTACGACGACCCTGATGTGAAGGACGTCGTGGGGGTGCTGCCCCAGTTCTACTGCACCCAATGCCAGCCGATCCGGCTCCTCACCCCCGGCGAAGCGATGAAGTGCGTCCGCCGCGAATCACCGTGCTGGAACCCGCATCCCTGCGTGTGAGCAGCCTGCGGGCCGATCTCACTCCGTGACATCCGCTCCGGATCCGGCACCGTCGGCTTCGGAGGCTTCCGCGTCCTGTACGTCATTGCCGCGCCTGAGGGCCCTGATCACGAGCCACGCACCCGCGGCGACCATCGGCAGGCTCAGCACCTGCCCCATGGTGAATCGGCCCGCGATGAAACCGAGTTGCACATCGGGCTCTCGGAAGAACTCGATGAAGATCCGGAAGACCCCATAGAGCCCGATCATCATGCCGAGTATGAAGCCGTCCTCACGTTTCCTGCGCGATAGGACCCACAGCACCACGAACAACACGAGGCCCTCAAGCAGCGCCTCATAGAGTTGCGAGGGGTGCCTCGGCAGGTCGCCCGGGGCCCGCGGGAACACCATCCCCCAGGCGACGTCGGTAGGTCGCCCCCACAGCTCGCCATTGATGAAGTTGCCGATGCGACCGAAGAACAGACCGATCGGAGCTCCCACCGCACCCATGTCGAACAGCCTGAGAGGCGGGATGTCCTTGCGTCTCGCGATGAACGCGCCCGCAAGAAGGATGCCGACCAGCCCTCCGTGGAACGACATCCCCCCGTCCCAGAACGCGAATATGGACAGCGGGTCGGACCAGTAGGAGCCCACGCCATAGAAGAGCACGTAACCCAACCTCGCCCCGGCGATCAGACCCACCACCGCCACAAGCACGATATCGAGCATGTCGTCGGTGGACAGACCGACCTTCCAGCGCCTGTCGAGCTCGCGCAGCACCAACGCCGCGAGCACGAAGCCCGCCACGTAGGCGAGGCCGTACCAGCGCACGGCGAACGGTCCGATAGCGAACGCGACCGGGTCGATATGCGGATATGCGATCGAGGCGAGCACGTCACATCGCCTCGAGCCGGGCGACACGGTCCTCGAGCGGCGGATGGGTGTTGAACAAGGCGCTCATCCCACCTGAGCGGTCCCCTTTGAGGGGATTGACGATGTAGAGCGACTCGGTCGCCTTGCTGGCGCTCCGCAGCTTGTTCCGGTCTCCGCCGATCTTACGCAGTGCGTTCGCTAGGCCGGGCGGGTAGCGGGTGAGCATAGCCGCGCTCGCGTCGGCCAGATACTCCCGCCTGCGCGATATCGCCATCTGGATCAGCATCGCGGCGATCGGCGAGAGGATGGCCAGCACGAGCGCCACGATTATCAGGATCGCCCCCAGCTGTCCGGAACTCGAATCCCGACGCCGTCCGCCACCCCACCAGAAGCTCCGCAGCATCCACTCGGAGATGAGCGTCACCGACCCCGCGAGCACGGCCGCGAGGGTCTGGAGAAGCGTGTCGTAGTTCTTGATATGCGCGAGCTCGTGCGCCAACACGCCCTCGAGTTCCTGGCGGTTCATCATAGCCACGAGGCCGCTCGTCACGGCGATGGCCGCGTTCTCAGGGTTGCGTCCGGTAGCGAACGCGTTGGGTGACGGATCGTCGATCACGTACGCCCGCGGCACGGGAAGCCCAGCCGCTATCGCAAGCCCCTCTACGGTGTTGACGAGATACGGTTCGGTGTCGCGGTCGACCGGACGAGCCCGGCTCATCGACAGTACGATCTTGTCCGAGTACCAGTACGACCCCCACGACATCACGAACGCGACCACCAGCGCCAACACGAGGCCGAGGTACCCCCAGTCGGTAGCCTGACCGAAGACGAACCCGATCAGGGCGACCAGGAGCACGAACACGACGATGAGCGCCGCGCTCCGCAGCTTGTTGGAGGAGATCTGGTCGTACACGGCCTAGAACTGCACCTCCACCGGCTCTTTGGCCTCTTCTTCGATCTCGAAGCCCTCGGCCGGCTCGAAGCCGAACATGCCGGCGAGCAGGTTCGCTGGGAAGGTCTCGCGGGCCGTGTTGTACGTCATCACCGAGTCATTGTAGAACTGGCGCGCGTACGCGATCTTCGACTCGGTGCCGGAGAGTTCTTCCTGCAGCATCATGAAGTTCTGGTTGGCTTTGAGATCCGGATAGTTCTCGGCGAGCGCGAAAAGGCTCTTCAGCGTGCCGGTGAGCGCGTTCTCGGCCTGACCCTGTTCCGCGACCGTCTCGGCGCTGATCGCGGCGTTGCGTGCCGATATGACCCGCTCGAGGGTCTCCTTCTCGTGGGTGGCGTACGCTTTGACCGTCTCAACGAGATTCGGTATCAGGTCGTACCGCCTCCGCAGCTGGACGTCGATCTGCTGCCACGCGTTCTTCACACGGTTGCGTAGTGTGACCAGCCGGTTGTAGATGCCGATGACCGCAGCGATCACTACCACCACGAGCAGGCCGAGTCCGCCGACGCACGGGAGAATCCATCCCATCGTGAACCTCCTTCAACGGTCCGCCGGCCGCACCGGCGGGTGTTCTGTCCGAAGATACCCTATCAAGGCCCTCCGAATCATCCTGCGCTACACTCATCCGCGACACACCACAGCACATGATCCCGGAGCCTCCACATGATCCCAATCCGTGACGACAACCCGACGCGAACGATCCCCTGGGTCACGATCGCGCTCATCGCGACGAACGTGGCGGTCTTCGTCTACACGATGACGCTGCCGCCCGCCGAGCTCCAGTCGGTCTGGACGTCCTGGTCGATCGTACCTTCCCGGCTCCTGGACAGGATCCTGGACCCACGCGAGCTGGCCACGGTGTTCACTTCGATGTTCATGCATGCGGGCTGGGTGCACCTCATCGGGAACATGCTGTACCTGTGGATCTTCGGCAACAACATCGAAGACCATCTCGGGCCGCTGCGCTTCACCGTCTTCTACCTGCTGAGTGGTATCGGCGCAGCAGCGGCACAGGTCTTCATGGATCCGGGTGGCAGCATACCCATGCTCGGTGCCAGCGGTGCGATCGCAGGTGTGCTCGGCGGCTACCTGCTGCTCTACCCCGGCGCCTCGGTAGTGACCATCATCCCCGTCTTCTTCTTCATCGAGATCGCACGCGTACCCGCGTACCTCGTGATCGGCTTCTGGTTCGTACTCCAACTCGGCAACGGTCTCGCCACGATCGGATCGGGGCTCGCTGAGGGTGGCACCGCCTGGTTCGCACATATCGGTGGATTCGTGGCCGGGCTGCTCCTGATGCTGCCCGTGTGGTTCGCTGGTCGCCGGCGATCACGCCGGCGACGTTCCTGAGAGGCTCGCTACTCCATCTCGGCGAGGAAGTCCTCGACGCATTCGATGTGCGCGAGTTGGCGGCGGAAATACTCGCAATACGGCTCCCCGGCCTGCTCGCGCTCCCGACGCACGGCCTCGTCACGCTCGCTGCGAGGCTGCGGAGCGGCATGTTCCGCAATGGACACGTCCTCCACCTCGGCATCCACTTCGTTCATCTGCCGAACGACGTCCATGGCCGCTGCAGCGAGCACGTTGGGCGTGGGCAACATCGCCCGCAAGGAGGTGCCGCAGTGGGGGCAGACGAAGACGACCTCGACGGATTCGGCGCCGTGGAACACCACCGCGGTGACGCTTTCCAGACCGAGTTCCACGCGCCCGTCATTGGGACACATGAGCGCGAACTCCACCACTGTCACCTCCTCCGTTCTGCTTATATGATACCCCGGGCCGACGCGGTGCGCTGTGCTACCATCACCGCATGCCCGACACCACTGAGAAGCAAGAGGCGTGCCCGCCCGCCCGCGCACGGTTCGCCAGGGGCCTGAGACTCGGGCTCCCGATCTTCCTCGGCTACGCACCGATCGGCGCAGCGTTCGGCATCGTCGCCCGCAGCCTCGGCTTCTCGCCGTTCCAGGCTATCGTGTGCTCCGGCACCGCGCTTGCCGGCGCGGGTCAACTCATCGCGCTCCAGCTCATAGGGTCCGGAGCAACCGCGCTCGCCGTGGTGTTCACCACCGCGGTCGTGAACCTGCGCTACGTCCTGTTCGGAGCCGCGATGTCGCAACACGCGACAGGCATGCCCGTCCGCCAGCAGGCGTTCCTCGCGTTCACCCTCACAGACGAGACCTTCGCGGTCAACATCGATGACAACCGCCGGGGCCACGCCGACTTCTGGTCGATGGCGGGTGTCGGGGTCATAGCGTGGATCGGATGGGTGGCCGGAACGGCTGCGGGCGCGTTCGCCGCGAACGCGATCGGCGACCCCACGCGCTTCGGCGTGCAGTTCGCGATGCCGGCCATGTTCACAGCGCTGCTCGTCGCGCAGGCCGAGGACCGCAGGCATGTATTGACGGCCCTTGTGGCCGCCGGGTTCGCCGTGGCGCTCATGCTGAGCCTGCCTGACCCCTGGTACCTCATCCTCGCTCCCATCGGCGCCGCGACAGTCGCCACGGCGGTGACACGATGAGCGCCGCCACGATATGGACGGTCATCGCCGGTATGGCCCTCGTCAACTTCGTCATCCGCTTCCCATCGCTCGCTATCCTCTCGAGAGCGGATCTGCCACCATGGGTGAAGCGTTGGCTGTCATTCATTCCGGTGTCTGCGATGGCCACTCTCGTTGTCGGCGGCGTCCTTCGCCCCGATGGCCGCTGGATCCCGCCACTGGAAAGCCCGTACCTCTGGGCGGCTGTCGCGACGGGGTTGGTCTACTGGCGGTTCCGGAGCTTCCTCGGCGCCACTGTCTCCGGTATCGCCTTCTTCCTGGCGCTTGCCGCCGTGCTGGGCTAAACTCGCGCAGCAGATGTCGCTCGTCCAGGGGAGGTCCCATGTCGCTCGTCCGTCCGTTTCGTGCCCGCATGTACCGGCATGTGCCCGGAGCCGATCTGAGCGACCTGACCGCTCCACCGTACGACGTGGTGAATCCCGAGCAACGTGCTGCACTTCTCGCCCGCAACGACCACAACGTCGTGGCCCTTGAGCTCCCCGACGGACCACTGGATCCGACTGTCCCCGGGAACCGCTACGAGACCGGTGCGGAGACATGGCGCCGATGGCACGACGAGGGGATCCTCGTAGAGGACGCTTCGCCTGCGATCTACGTCGTCGAGCAGTCCTGGAAACACGAGGGCACGCCGATCAGGCGACGCGGCTTCATCTCCGCGGTGCGGCTGCACCCGTTCTCAGACGGCGTGGTGCTGCCTCACGAGCGGACCCTGCCCAAGGCGATCTCGGACCGTCTCGACCTCACCAGGGCGACCGCGGCGAACCTCAGCCAGGTCTTCGGACTGTTCTCCGACCCCGCCGGTGAGACCGACGCACTGTTCGACGCGGCAACGGCAAGCGAGCCCCTTTGCACCTCCACCGATGCCGACGGCGTGGTGAGCCGACTATGGGCCATCCGCGATACGGCGTCGATCGACGCGGTATCGGCGATCATCAGCGACCGAAAGGTGTTCATCGCCGACGGTCACCACCGCTACACGACCGCCCTCGCGTATCGAGACGAACGCCGCACCGCTGACGCCGCTGCGGGACGCACGCCGATCGATCCGGCCTACGATTTCGTGATGATGACGCTCGTGAACATGGACGACCCCGACCTCCTCGTGCTGCCTACCCACCGTCGTGCGCGCGCGGCGGGTGCGTTCGATGTCGAGGGGTTCTGGGCCGCGATGGCCGAGCACTTCGATCTCACTGATGTCGGCGACTCACCCGTGTCGACCCTCGGCGATGCCTCCCGGACCGCATTCGTGGTGCGCACAGCGGACGGCTCGATGCGACTCGCCACGATCAAGGCGGATCTCGACCCAGCGCGGGTCATCGAGGGCGACCAGTCGGACGGCTGGAAGCGGCTCGATGTGACCGTGCTCCAGGAACTGATCCTCAAGCCGCTGCTCGGCATAGACCCTGACGTGCCGGAGACCCTTGACCGGCTGGCCTTCGCGAAAACGGTGGACGACGCCTTCGCCGAGGGCGCCGACGCCACGTTCCTGCTCAACGCGACCCGGTTGGATCAGCTTCGCGAGGTGGCTCTGGCCGGAGAGACCATGCCGCAAAAGTCGACATACTTCTACCCCAAGCTCGCCTCCGGTCTGGTGATGCGCTCGCTCGCCTGACGGCGACCCACAGACCCGGTGCTGTCTAGTCTCTTGAGATGAAGCGAGAGCCGACGCCCGTGACGGTGCGGTGGACCAGCCTCGGACAGACACTCCCCAGGCGACAGGCGTCACAGCGGGGCTCCGTGGGACGGCAGTAGTCACGGCCTATGAGCCAGGTCGCCAGATCGAGCGTGCCCGGAGCCTCCGGACAGGCCTGCGCAGCGGCCTCACGTATGGCCTGCGGAGTGTCCTCCGCCACGAGCCCAGCGCGCAGGAACACCCGCCGGACATGGACATCGTATGCGACGCTCCCGGAGCAGGTGTCGCTGAGCGCGATCCCGAAGTGACGGACGAGTATCTCCGCGGCCATCACGGCCTTCTTGGGGCCGATGCCGTCGAACCGCTGGAGTCGCCGCACCACCTCCGGGAGCGGCGTTCCGTCGGGCCATATGGCGGCAGCCGACCTGTGGTACTCCTCGATGAGGCGCTGCGCCGCGGCGCTCACCCAACGTGGCAGCGTCTTCACGAACCGATGGAGCGCGGGCGGCCCGGCAACGGCAGCTGACACCGCATCCCGCTCGACGGCCAGACGGTGGAGGTCGAGATGGCCGAGCCGCTCCTTCAGCAGATAGGGTCCCGCCCATGCCCGCTCGGCAGGTACCCCCTGGGTGAAGAGGACGCCGAGCAGGAACGCCTCGGGTGAGTGTTTGATCAGGTCATCTGCGGCCCGGGAGCCCGTGAACGCGCCGCCCACCTGGGCGGCGCCGCGCGCCGTAAGGTCCTCGCCGTAGGCCCGTAACGCAGCGGCTACCGAGTCGCTCGGAGCCACCGCCTCCCCGCCCTGCTGTGCCGACGGACCCGACGAGGAGCGCCCGGCATCCATCAGAGCCGCGGCCCGTTCGTCAGAAAGAAGGCGCAGCGCGTGCAAATCTCCTTGGCGGCCGCGGACCGGTCGATCGTTGGATCGAACACGAGTGCCGGATCGCTCGTGATCGCGTGGGTGTCGCGGTCGCACTTGGCATAGAAACACGATATCGGACACTGCTCTGCCGGATCGATCGCATGCGGGCACCGCTCCCGCATCTCATCTTCACACCCGCGCTCCGACCAGCAGACCATCAACTCACCTTTCGTCGACCGTCAGGGGCAGCGTACCCGATGGAAGGCCGCATGTGCACCTCGATGACACACGACCCGGGCGCGCTACCGCCCTGCCCCGCGTGAGAGGGCGCGCGCCCGGGCCCTGCGTCCACTCCTAGAGCCGGCTGCGGAACGACCGGCTCGGGGTGGGCTCTACCTGCCCCTGATACTTGCTGCCCAGCTCCGGCGATCCGTAAGGGCGCTCGACCGGGGTGGTCATCTGCATGAACGAGATCTGGCCGATCGCCATACCGGGCGTGAGCACGATCGGCAGATTGGCCACGTTACTCAGCTCGAGCGTGAGCGTGCCCACCCAGCCGGGATCGACGTAGCCGGCGGTGGAATGGATGAGCAGACCGAGTCTGCCGAGCGAAGACTTCCCCTCAAGGCGCGCCACGATGTCGTCGGGCAGCTTGATGTGTTCTATGGTCGCTCCGAGAACGAACTCACCCGGATGCAGGACGAACGGCTCACCGGTCGTTGCCTCCACCGCGTCCATGAGGCCCTGCTGTTCCATGGTGGGATCGATATACGGATACCGTGAGTTCCTGAAGACCTGGAACCGCGTTCCAAGGTGCAGGTCGATACTGGACGGCTGGATATCCCGGTCGCTGCAGGGATCCACAATGATGCGGCCGGCCGCCATCTGCTGCCGTATGGACCTGTCCGAGAGAACCATCGTCGCGGCCGCCTACGCACACTTGCTGTAGCCGCAGGCCCGGCACACGGCGCATCCGCTCTCGTGTTCGAGAGCACCGCCGCACTCGGGACATGCTCCCGCAAGGTTGACCAGTCCGTCCGCGTTCTTGGAGACCGTCGTCGAGGCGTGACCGGTCTCGGCCCACTCGAGATAGTGCTCCATCGCGATACCCACGGCGTCTGCGCATGAGAGCACCTTACCGCCCTGCGCCCACGCCGGGCTCGGGCAGCGGATGCCGCGCAGATGCTTCAGGATCGCCTGCGGATCCACGCCCGCCCGCAGAGAGACCGAGATCATGCGCGAGAGCGCCTCGGACTGGCTGGCGGCGCATCCGCCCGACTTGCCCATCTGGGTGAACACTTCACACAATCCCTGCTCGTCGGAGTTGATCGTGACGTACAGGTTCCCGCACCCGGTCTGGATCTTCTCCGTGCGGCCCATCGTGACCGACGGACGCGGCCGCGGTTCGATCTCGCCGTGCCGGGTCGTCTCATCGGCACCGCCCTTGCCCGTCTTGCCCGTTGACAGCACCTGGTTCTGTTTGCTGCCGTCACGGTAGATCGTGACACCCTTCACGCCCAACTCATGCGCGAGATCGTAGACCTGACGAACGTCATCGACAGTCGCTTCGTTCGCGAAGTTCACCGTCTTGGAGACGGCGTTGTCGGTATGTTTCTGGAACGCGGCCTGCATACGGACGTGCCACTCGGGCGAGATGTCGTGCGCAGTCACGAACGCCCGCTGTATGTCCTCCGGAACGCCTTCGATACCGTGCACGGAGCCGTGATCGGCGATCAGCGCCATCAACTCACGGCTATAGAAGCCCTGCTTGACGGCGATGTCCTCGAACAGCGGGTTCACTTCGATGAGCCTGTCGTTATCCATGACGGTGCGGACGTACGACACAGCGAACAGGGGCTCTATGCCCGATGAGCAGTTGGCGATGATGGACAGCGTGCCGGTGGGGGCGATCGTGGTCACGGTCGCGTTGCGCAAGCGCATTCCTTCGGGAGTGTCGTATATCGAACCCTCCCAGTTGGGGAACACGCCCCTTTCCTCGGCAAGCCTCATCGATGCCTGACGTGCCTCCGCCTCGATGAACCCCATGACCTTCTCACCCAATGCGACAGCCTCGTCTGAGTCGTAGCCCAGGCCCATCATGATGAGCATGTCCGCCCAGCCCATCACCCCGAGTCCGATCTTCCGGTTGCCGGCGACCAACTCCGCTATCTTCTCGAGCGGATACTGGTTGACCTCGATGACGTCGTCGAGGAAGCGGACGCCTCGATGGACGACGTCGGCAAGCCGATCCCAATCGATGTCCGGCCCCGCCTCTGACCAGCGCACGAACTTCGAAAGGTTGACGGACCCGAGGTTGCAGGCCTCGTACGGCAGCAGCGGCTGCTCACCGCAAGGGTTGGTGGACTCGATCTCGCCAAGCGCCGGGGTGGGATTGTCGCGGTTCATGCGGTCGATGAAGATGATGCCCGGGTCGCCGGTGGCCCAGGCCATCTCCACGATGAGGTCGTAGACCTCGCGCGCGTCGAGTTGGCCCGCGACGTCCTTGCTGCGCGGGTTCCGCAGGTCGTACATGTCGCCAGACTTCACGGCGTCCATGAACTCCTCGGTGAGTGCGACCGAGATGTTGAAGTTCGCGAAGTCACCATCGAGCTTGCACTTAACGAAATCGATGATGTCCGGGTGGTCGATCCTCAGCACGCCCATGTTCGCGCCGCGCCGGGTGCCACCCTGCTTCACCGCCTCTGTCGCCTGGTTGAACACCCGCATGAACGAGATCGGACCGCTGCTGACGCCCTGGGTGGAGCGCACCTGGTCGCCGGCGGGGCGGAGACGCGAGAACGAGAAACCGGTACCCCCACCGGACTTGTGGATGATCGCGGTGTCCCGAACGGCGCCGAAGATCGAGTCCATCGAGTCTCCGACGGGCAGGACGAAGCACGCAGAGAGTTGCTGCAGTTCACGACCGGCATTCATCAGCGTGGGCGAGTTGGGCAGGAACTCGAGCGACGTCATCAGCTCATAGAAGTCGCGAGCGGTCTCTTCGACCTGTGCCTCCGTCGCACCGAAGGACGCCTCGGCCGAGGCGATGTTCTTCGCCACCCGGCTGAACATATCGGATGGCTTCTCTATGGGCTGACCATCATCGTCCTTCTTGAGATACCGCTTCTGCAGGACCTTGAGGCTGTTCGGCGAGAGGGTCTCATCGATCGTCCTCGGGTAAGTGGCTGTGTCCTGCTCGGGCATCGTGGCTCCTCCTCGCGGTTCTCCTGCATGACGTGCCAGCGGACCTGTCTCGCCCCCCGTGGCACAAGATGTTGCGTCTTAAGAGTGTAGCCTCGCAACATATGGGGTGCAATGGGTCATACATCCCACGCGACGAACGGTAGCGTCAGAAGACCGTGCGGCTATCTCGCGACCATACCCGGATAGATGGGCGTGACGAACGCTCAGTCGCGCGCCAACACGCGACCTGGACCCGGGACACGACACGGAGTACCGGTATCCACCTCGAGATACGGCAGGAGGCCGCCGCCCATACGGGCGGCGGCCTCCTGCCGTTCATTAAAGGGTCAAGTCTAGACGGGCTCGACCCTCTGGACCTCGGGAACCTCTTCCTTCAGCACACGCTCGACGCCGTTGGCCAGTGTCAGCTGCGACATGGGGCAGCCCCGGCACGCACCCTGCAGTGCCACCTTGACCACGCCATCATCAGAGACATCCACCAACTCGACGTCGCCACCGTCGACCTGAAGGGCCGGGCGGATCTTGTCGAGCGCTGCCTGGATACGATCCTTCACGTGAGACTCCTTCCACAGACGACCGGCGCCACGCCGGCCCTCGATCCACATGAGACTGCTCCGTGACGCACGCAGGCGCACGGGTCATACCGCGCGATTCTAGCAGATGCCGTGCCGGTTGCGCCGATGGGCTCAAAGTCACTTGAAGCGCGCCGAAACGGGACGAGCCGTCGGATGTGTTCAGCAGCGTCCTACTCTCCCACGGACTACACCGCAGTACCATCGGCGCTGGAGGGCTTAACTTCCGAGTTCGGAATGGGATCGGGTGTACCCCCTCCGCCAAAGCCACTGAACACATCCGACGGCTCGTGACCGTCGAGTGTCGAGACACTCTTCTGCTTTCAAGTGCGCGCGGGGTGCTTCGCGCCCTGAGAGCTGCATAGCGAGTCGGAAACGTTGAATAGAAGATCAAGACCTCGGCCTATTAGTACCGCTCGGCTGAACGCATTGCTGCGCTTATACCTGCGGCCTATCAACCTCGTAGTCTACGAGGGGCCTTACCTGGTTAACCCAGTGAGAGACCTCATCTTGAGATGGGCTTCCCGCTTAGATGCTTTCAGCGGTTATCCCGACCGAACGTAGCTACCCAGCAGTGCCGTTGGTCGACAACTGGTGCACCAGAGGTTCGTCCATCCCGGTCCTCTCGTACTAGGGACAGCCTCTCTCAAGTCTCTTACGCCCACGGAGGATAGGGACCGAACTGTCTCACGACGTTCTAAACCCAGCTCGCGTACCGCTTTAAATGGCGAACAGCCATACCCTTGGGACCTACTACAGCCCCAGGATGCGATGAGCCGACATCGAGGTGCCAAACCCTGCCGTCGATGTGGACTCTTGGGCAGGATCAGCCTGTTATCCCCGGAGTACCTTTTATCCGTTGAGCGACGGCCATTCCACTCTGAGCCGCCGGATCACTAGCGCCGACTTTCGTCTCTGCTCGACTTGTAGGTCTCGCAGTCAAGCTCCCTTGTGCGCTTGCACTCTACGATCGATTGCCAACCGATCTGAGGGAACCTTACGCGCGCCTCCGTTACATTTTAGGAGGCGACCGCCCCAGTCAAACTACCCACCTGACACGGTCCCCTGCCCGGATCACGGTGCAGGGTTAGACATCCAGCCTGTCGAGGGTGGTATTCCAACGGTGGCTCCACCTAGGCTGGCGCCCAGGCTTCAAAGCCTCCCACCTATACTCTACACGACAAACCAAATATCAATGTCAAGCTGTAGTAAAGGTTCACGGGGTCTTTCCGTCCTTCCGCGGGGAATTCGCATCTTCACGAATAATGCAATTTCGCCGAGTCTACGGTTGAGACAGCGCCCAAATCGTTACGCCATTCGTGCAGGTCGGAACTTACCCGACAAGGAATTTCGCTACCTTAGGACCGTTATAGTTACGGCCGCCGTTTACTGGGGCTTAGATTCAGAGCTTCGCCTTGCGGCTTACCCCTCCTCGTAACCTTCCAGCACCGGGCAGGCGTCAGACCCTATACGTCGTCTTACGACTTTGCAGAGTCCTGTGTTTTTAGTAAACAGTCGCTTGGGCCGTTTCACTGCGGCCCCCGTCCGCTCACACCGCGAAGATGATCACGGACCGGGGCGCTCCTTCTCCCGAAGTTACGGAGCCATTTTGCCGAGTTCCTTAACCGTAGTTCTCTCGATCGCCTTGGTATTCTCTACCTGCCTACCTGTGTCGGTTTGGGGTACGGGCACCCACAGCACTCCCTAGAGGTTTTTCTTGAAAGCATGGGATCACTGACTTCACTCTATCGCTTCGTCATCGGCTCTCAGGCATATACAGGGCGGATTTGCCTACCCTGAACCCTACAGCCTTTCACGCGGACGTCCAGAACCGCGCTCAGCTACCCTTCTCCGTCACCCCATCGGTAATAACGCACTGTCAGTGGTACAGGAATGTCTACCTGTTGTGCATCGACTACGCCTTGCGGCCTCGCCTTAGCTCCCGACTGACCCTGGGAGGATTAGCCTTGCCCAGGAACCCTTAGGCATACGGCGGAAGTGTTTCTCACACTTCTCTCGCTACTCATGCCAGCATTCTCTCTTCTGTACAGTCCACGGACGGTCACCCACCCGCTTCGACCCAGTACAGAATGCTCCCCTACCACTCCACGTAAACGTGAAGTCCGCCGCTTCGGTATCATGCTTGAGCCCCGTGTATTGTCGGCGCGTGTCCACTTGACCAGTGAGCTATTACGCACTCTTTAAATGAATGGCTGCTTCTAAGCCAACATCCTGGTTGTCTGTGCAAACGCACATCCTTTGCCACTTAGCATGAATTTAGGGACCTTAGCGGGCGGTCTGGGCTGTTTCCCTCTCGACTACACAGCTTAGCCCACATAGTCTGACTCCCGGGTTCTGGAGTACCGGCATTCGGAGTTTGGCTGATTTCGGTAAGCGGTGAAGCCCCCTAGACCATCCAGTGCTCTACCACCGGAACTGAACACCCGAGGCTAGCCCTAAAGCTATTTCGGGGAGAACGAGATATCTCCAGGTTTGATTAGCCTTTCACTCCGATCCACAGGTCATCCCCTCCGTTTTCAACCGAAGTGGGTTCGGCCCTCCACGGGGTCTTACCCCCGCTTCAGCCTGCCCATGGATAGATCACCTGGCTTCGCGTCTACCACATGCAACTGAACGCCCGTTTAAAGACTCGCTTTCGCTGCGGCTCGCTTTCAGCTTAACCTTGCTGCATACGGTAACTCGCTGGCTCATTCTACAAAAGGCACGCCACCACCCTGCCGGCAAGCCGGCTTTCCGGGCTGTGACTGCTTGTAGGCACACGGTTTCAGGTACTATTTCACTCCCCTCTCGGGGTGCTTTTCACCTTTCCCTCACGGTACTGGTTCACTATCGGTCATCAGAGAGTATTTAGCCTTGGAGGGTGGTCCCCCCAGATTCCTACCGGATTTCACGTGTCCGGCAGTACTCGGGTGATCATCTCGGAGGCGGCAGACTTTCGCATACAGGGCTTTTACCTTCTGTGGCCGGCTTTTCCAAAACCGTTCCGCTACCCTGCCGCTTTGTAACTCCGTCCCAGGTCAGTGGCCCTAGGTCGATGACTCCCACAACCCCACACGCAGCAACGCCCACAGGCTATACGCATACGCGGGTTTAGGCTGTTTCCCGTTCGCTCGCCACTACTAGGGAAATCTCGGTTGATTTCTCTTCCTCTGGGTACTTAGATGTTTCAGTTCCCCAGGTTGCCTCCTCATGCCCTATGTGTTCAGGCATGGGTAACTGGGCATGACCCCAGCT
>Ga0209614_1000909_pt1 | contig 24336 bp, 18 predicted proteins | sample BlaSprsedimmetaG_FD_185484 | JGI IMG/M metagenome (GOLD analysis project Ga0209614, IMG submission 185484) | Hot spring sediment bacterial and archeal communities from California, USA to study Microbial Dark Matter (Phase II) - Blank Spring... ... | reverse complement strand
CCCCTGGGGCGGGCGGGTGGAAGGACGCGGGGGTTGCGTCGAACGGCGCGGCGGCTGGGTGGAGGGGCGTGAGACTGCCACAGGCGGAATAACCTGGGTAGGCGCAATCACCGGCGACGGCGCAGCTTTGACGTTGCGCAGGGCGCTGGCCATCTCCTGGGCGCTCTGATAACGCTGCCCCATCGCCACCGACATGGCCCGCAAGATAACGGCCTCCACGCCGGAGCTGATGCCACTGTTGATCTGTCTCGGCGGCGTGAAGGAGACCGGGTTCGCCATGCGCTGCGTGGCTGTGGGGGGTGTCTTTCCGGTAGCAGCGTGGTAGAGCGTCGCGCCCACGCTGTAGATGTCGGTGCGCGGGTCGGTGTGCCCTAGCCCCATATCATACTGCTCCGGCGGCGCGTACTCCGGCGTCCCCGCGCCGCGCATTACAGTGCGCGTCTGCGGATCGGTAGGGTCCCACAACTTCACCAGCCCGAAATCTACCAGCTTGACCCCGCCCTCCGGCGTGATGATGATATTTTGCGGCTTGATATCGCGGTGCAAGACCCCCCGCTGATGACAATAGGCCAGGCCCGCCAGCAATTGCGCCGCCCACTTGAGGAGGTCCGCCTCTGGTTGCGGGCCTTGCCGCTGGATCCGAGATGCGAGATTTTCCCCCTCCACAAAATCCATCACCAGATATTCGTTGCCTTCCCACTCAAAGTAGTCCGTCACCCGCACCAGATTGATGTGGTTCAACGTAGCCAGAACGCGCGCCTCGGCAGCGAACTGATCCTGCAGGGCCTTGAGCACCTCAGGATCCAAACCGGGCTGCGGGCACATCTCTTTGAGCGCCACGGCCTGATTCAGGCGCGTATCCCAGGCCTGATAGACCGCGCCCATCCCCCCTTTGCCCAGTAGTTTGATGATGCGATAGCGATTGTCAACCAGCTGCGTGCTCTCAAGTACCATTTTGCCCCCTCAATTCAACGCCGATCATCCAAATCGGTCACGTTATTGGAAAATGTATTGTTGCCCAAAGTTGGATTGGCATCCGCTGCTATATAGATACCCCATCTGTTCTCGACGAGCACATTGTCAATCGCCTGGCCGCCGCTTGAGCCAAAGTAAGCAATACCGGCTTCCACATTGACGGTACACGTATTGGCCTCCAACAGCGGGGCGGCTTCGTCGGTGACATGGATCCCGTGAGAGCCATTGCCCAAGAAGGTATTGCCGCGCACGACGCCCCCCGCGTTCCCATAAAAGGAGATACCGCTGTTCGTGTTGTAATTGGAGACATTGTTTTCCAGGGTCGGTTGTGCGGATTCGCGCACACTGATGCCTGATAGCCCATTGCCTGTGCATTCGTTATCCGTCGCTACGGCGATCACCTCACCCGAGAAACGCATCCCCACCTGCTCATTATCCGAACAGATATTGCCCATCACGATGGGATTGGCGTTGTCGTAGAGACCAATGCCATGATAGCCATTCTCCATTGATTGGTTATAGCGCAAAATCCCACCCGCGTTACCAAAGTAGACAATGCCGCTCTGCTCGCTACCCTGCACGGTGTTGCTCTCCACGGTTGGTGTCGCATCGTTGCGGATGATGATGCCCGATAAGCTGTTCTCGATTATTTCGTTCTCGCGCACGGAGCCGGTGGAGTTTCCACTTAAGCGAATGCCCACCTGCCCATTGTTGGCGCTCGTGTTCCCTACGAGGGTCACATTGGCATCGTCGGTGACATCAATGCCATGCAGGCCATTGCGCAAGAACTCATTTTCACGCGCCTCGCCCCCGGCATTATCGCGATAGATGAGGCCATCTTGCTCGTTGTCTGTGACGATGTTCGATTCGATTAGCGGGGCCGCGTTATCATTCACTGCGATGCCGTGCAGGCCGCTGCCTGTCACACGGTTGCCGCGCGCGATGCCCGTGGCGCTGCCCCAATAGCCGATCCCCAACTGGTCATTGTCTGTGATGATGTTATCCACAAAAGTGGGCGTAGCATTGCCGCTGGCCCCCAGGCCCGCCAGGCCATTATTGCGACAGGTGTTTCCCTCCGCCGATCCCTGCGAGGAATCCCTGAAGTTGATGCCGATCTCCACATTTTCAGCGGCGATGTTGTTGCGCAAGGTCACGTTGGCATTGTCCTCCAGGCGGAAGCCATTCACATCGTTGCCGGTCGCCTCGCACTGCTCAACCCTACCCGTCGTGCTGCCGGACATGCGCAGACCGGCGCGCACGGCAACATCATCGGCCCACACTGCGCCGGTGAAGCGACAGCGGGTGAAGCGCACCTCCCCATCAACGATCCAGACCACATCCGCCGGTTGGTCGCCGGTATGCCGGAAGGTGATCCCGTCAGCGGCGAAACGTCCCGTCCCTTCATAGCTCACCACATACCCAGATGCCGCACTGCGGATTTCGGTGAGCTCCATGCCGGCGCCCACCAATGTGAGCGGCTTGTCAATATCTAAGGGCCGCGCGAGCACGTAGTCGCCCGCCGCCAGCCGGATGGTCCCGCCGGGAGCGATGGCCGCCACCGCCGCCGGGAGGTCCGCATACTCGCCCGTACCATCGGCGTTGAGCGCGATCTCCGTAGGCGCGCCCATGGGTGTCGCAGTGGGCGTCTCGGTAATCTGCGCCACGTCGCCATTGGGGGGCATGGGCGTTGGCGTGACTTGCCCCAGCAAGTAGAGCAATCCCCCGCCCCCCACGCCTACCAGCCCACACATGAACAAGCCCGCCACGATCCACACCCACGGCGCGCGCCGCCGTGAAACCGGCGGAGACGCTGCGTCAGGATAGACGGGCATTGGAGAAATAGGCGTCGGAGCGACCGCGCGCGGCGGGCCAGGCGCAACTGCCGTTTGTTCACGTCTGGGCGAAGCGGGTTCGGGCCGCGGCTGCGCCGGCGCGCTGGTCGAGAAGCCCGGCCACGGCGGGCGCAGCGCCAGCGCGAATTGCTCCGCCGTCTGGAAACGGCTGGACATTGAAACCGACATCGCCTTGAGGATGGCGGTCTCCACATCGTCGCTCACCGTCCCCTTGATCTGCCGTGGCGGCGTGAAACTCGCGGGATTGGCGATCCGCTGCGTTGCCGAAGGGGGCGCCTGGCCGGTCAGCGCGTGGTAGAGCGTCGCACCGAGGCTGTAGATGTCACTGCGGGCATCGGTGTGCCCCGTCCCCGTGTCGTACTGCTCCGGCGGCGCGTACTCCGGCGTCCCCGCCCCGCGCATCACCGTCTTCGTGTAGGGGTCGGCAGGGTCCCACAGCTTCACCAGCCCAAAATCCACCAGCACCGCGTCCTCATCCGGCGTGATGATGATGTTGTGGGGCTTGATATCACGGTGCAAGATGCCGCGTTTGTGGCAATAGGTCAGCGCGCCGAGCAGTTGCACCGCCCACTGCACGACCAGCTCCTCAGATTGCGCCCCCAGTCGCGCGATGCGCTGGCCCAGGCTCTCCCCTTCGACGAAGTCCATCACCAGGTACTGGCTCTCTTCCCACATAAAGTAATCGGTCACGCGCACCAGATGGGGATGCGCGAAGGTCGCCAGCACCCGCGCCTCTTCCTGGAACTGCTGCCCCAACCCCTCCAGCACCTCCGCGGAGAGTCCCGGCTGCGGCGTCATCTCCTTGAGCGCCACGGGCGTGTTCAAACGCATATCCCACGCGCGATAGACGGCCCCCATCCCCCCACGGCCCAGGAGCTTGACCACGCGGTAACGATTATCAACAATCTGCCCGATCTCCAGCGGCATAACTCCCCCTATATCAAATCCTTACGGCGCAAAACGAACGCAGTGATGGCAACATACAACAGCCCGAAGCCCCCCAACAACGCCCACGTCCCCAGAAGATGGCCCACCGAGCGATCGTAGTTGATCTGGAAGGTCTCCTGAGTCGAGATGTCTAACGGGTCGGGTGTCACGGTGAAGGTCTCCGAAAGCGTCTCAGTGACCGTGACCATGGGGTTTTCCGTCACCTGCGGCACCGAGATCGGCACCGTCTGTACCAGCCCTGGCTGGATCGGGATGTCAATCTTCTGCGTCACCGTCACCACCGTCACCGGCTCCCAATCATCGGCGGGCCGCTCCACATCGAAGAAGACCTCTTCCGTGACCGGGTCCGGCTGGAAGCGCGTCCGCGTGAGCGTGTTCAGGTAGTCCACGTCAGTCGTCGCGCCCAGCCCCTCGACCGACCAGCGCATCAGCGTGAGATTCGAGAGCGGCTGCGCCAGACCAGGCAGATCGAAGAGGACGCCCGCAAAGATGAACTGGAAGAAGAGCAACAAGAAGACGATGTAGATGACCGAGTTGACGTTGGGCACAATCGCCGAGACGATCAGGCCCATCGCAATCGCCGCCAGCGTCCCGATGACCAGCGTGATGTAGATCTCTATCGGGCCGGGCAACAACACCCCCTGTCGAGGCAGATCCACCTTCAGACTGATGACCAGCAGCAACAGAAAACACTGGATAAACGCAAAGCCACCCAGCACCAGCATTTTCGAGCCTAAGTAGGGCAAGATGCGCAATGTGACCATCCGCTCCCGCCGGTAGACCGAGCGTTCCTTGACGATTTCATAGACCGAGGCAAACAAGCCCAACAAAATCGAAGCCAGAGACATGGTAAAGAGGAGCACCTGACTTTCATAGACGATGCTATAAGCGGCGCTCGTCCCATCGGCGGCGAGATCCACTGCCAGCTGGCGCTCGATCTCCGGGATCGTGTTGCCCACCAGCCAGTTCGAGCCAGAGACCAACAGCACCAACGCCCCGATAATCGGCATCACCGCCATTAATACGGTGAGGAGCATCTTATCGCGGAAAACCAGGTCGATGTAACGACGGGTCAAGACCAAGAATTGCCGCAACACGTTGACCTTAGGGCGGGCGCGCTGCGCTTGCGTGGTCTGCGCCTGCTGTTGGATTTGCGGCAATTTCTGTTGGCGGCGGGCCACATATTGCTGATAGTACGACGAGGCGCGAAAACGTTCCTCCCAGTCGCGCGCCTTCTGCTGCGCTATTTGGGGATCGGGATCGTCTAACTTGCCGTAGACATCGGCGAAGTCCCCGCTCGTCACCTCGAAGAAGTCCAACACATCCGTTGGAGGGCCAAAGAAGACCATCCGCCCTTGCGAGAGGAAGCAGACGTGATCGCACTGCACGATGTTCGCCGTGGCGTGCGTCACCAAGACCACCGTGCGCCCGCCATCGGCGAGACGGCGCATCGTCAACATCATCTTCTTTTCCAATCCCGGATCTAACCCCGAAGTCGGCTCATCGAGGAAGAAGAGGTTAGGCTCGGCCAGAAGCTCCACCGCGATGCTCACGCGCTTGCGCTGCCCACCGCTCAAGCTGCTCACCGGCTGATCCTTCTGTGCCACCATCTCCACCTGCTCCAACACGTCATCAACGCGCCGCTCGATCTCGTCCGCGGAGGTGTCGGGCGGCAGGCGCAAGCGCGCTGCGTAACGCAGGGCATTGGCAACGACAAGATCGCGGTGGATGATGTCATCCTGCGGCACGTAGCCGACCATCGTGCGGTAGAGATCGAAGTGCTGGTAGAGATTATCGCCATTGACCAAGACCTGCCCATCAGCGCGGGCAAAGCCATTGAGCGCCATCATCAGCGTGGACTTCCCCGCCCCACTCGTCCCCACCAGGGCGACAAATTCCCGTGGCGTGATGGAGATACTGATATCCTTGAGGATTTGCTTGCGGCGATTGGCCGGGCCAACCTCGCGCACCAGATGGAGACCATCGAGGCGCACGCCACCCGTCGTCGCGTACTGCTGCAACTGCTCGGCGGTGTAGACCAAGGTGAACGGGCCAATTTGCACCACATCCCCCTCCTGCAAGGGCTGGGGCCGCGTCACCCGCTCGCCGTTGACATAGGTGCCATTGGTGCTGCCGAGATCAACCAGCAGCGCCCCGTGATCGCTGCGATCCAGGCGCGCGTGTTGCCACGAGATAATGGGCGCTTGCAGAGGAATGTCACAGCGCGGATCGCGCCCGATGGTCAATGACCTGACCTGACGCAGCGAGGTGGACCCCATCATCACCGTGCCGTAGGCCGCCTCCAACGCGGGCGTCTCGCTTGGCAATTCAAAGGTGATGCTCACCGAATTGCCCTGGAGATCGCCGATGCGCAGGATGTCGTTGTTTTGCAGCACGGCCTGCTTGCCTTTGCGCCCGTTGATGTACGTGCCGTTGGTGCTATCCAAATCCACGTAGTGCCAGGCCCCATCTTTGTACTCCAGCACCCCATGATGGCCGGAGACATACAGCTCGGTCAGCACCACATCATTATCCGGCAAACGACCAATCGTGAAGCGCACACCATCCAGAGGAACGCGCCGCTCAGTCCCCTCCCCAGGCACACGAATGACGAGAGACGGCCTGGCGGATTTGGACTTGGCTGGCTGTTCGGGGCGCGCTTCTGGAGCTAACTCAATTCCACAAACCGGACAAAAACGGTCCTGATCCGTTAATACTTCACCACAACTATGACATCTGCGGGCCATTGGACACCCCCCCTTGATAATCGGATAAGAGGCCACTGCTATGTTTAGTATACCCTCAACTAAGTTCGTGTCAAAGCTTTTATGGATGCGCATCATCGAGGTAATGCAAAACCGCCGGATCATCAAGTCCGGCGGTTCAAAAAGCGTCACAACTCAGCGCTTCAATAGGAGCAGGATGCCCGCAGCCAGCGCCAACACGCCCCGGACAATGCCTAGCCCAGAGAAAGAGAGCGCCAACAGCATGACCAATCCTTCCAGAATCAGCCAAATGCCAAGCAACAACAGCGCCAGACTGTTCTTAAACTTCAGCCTTGCGCCGCTCAGCAGCAACACACCGGCGGCGAGCGCCAGCAACCCCAACACCACGCCGCTGCCTGTAAAGCTGATGCTCAGCAACGACAACAACGCCGACAGAATCAACCACACGGCCAACAAAACTTCCCCAAGTCGCTTGTCAATCTTCATCTCTATCCCTCCTCGGATTCACGTTCGGACTCTACAATGCGGCAGATTTCAGCGCCGCTGATGACCTCTTTGGTGAACAGAATGCGCGCGATCTCGTGCAACGCACCGAGATTCTCGGTCAAGAGCTCCTCTGCGCGCGCTTCCGCCGCCTCCACGATGCGCCGGGTCTCCTGGTCAATCAGGCGCGCCGTCTCCGGGCTGAGGTCTTGACGCACGCCAGTGACACGCCCCAAATACTCCTCACCCGCCTTGGGTGCATAGCGCAACGGCCCCAACGCCTCCGTCATACCGAACTCCGTGACCATCCGCCGGGCAATGTCGGTGACGCGCTCGAGATCATTGGCCGCGCCGGTGGAACGGTCGTGGAGGACGACCCACTCGGCAGCGCGCCCCCCCAACATCACCGAGAGCTGCTGCTCCAGCTCCTCTTTGCTGAGCAGATAGATGTCCTCTTCGGGCATCTGCATCGTGTAGCCCAGCGCGCCCTTGGCAGTGGGGATAATACTCACCTTATGCACGGGATCGGTCGTCGGGAGAAGCTGCGCCACCAGCGCATGTCCGCCCTCGTGATAGGCCACGCGCTTCTTCAGCTCCGGCTTGAGCGTCATCTTGCGCTGCAAACCCGCGACGACCCGCTCAATCGCCAGATCGAAGTCATCCATCGTGACCCGCTCGCGATCTTCGCGCACGGCCAACAGGGCCGCCTCGTTGACGATGTTCGCCAGATCCGCGCCGGAGAAGCCCGCTGTCACCTGCGCCAGCCGTTCCAAGCGCACATCGGAAGCCAGTGGCACCCCGCGCGTGTGGATTTGCAAAATCTCCCGGCGGCCCGCCTCAGTGGGCAACACGACCTGTATCTGCCGGTCGAAGCGCCCCGGTCGCAACAGCGCAGAATCAAGCACCTCCGGGCGGTTCGTCGCCGCCATGATGATGACGCCATTGTTCGGCTCGAAGCCGTCCATCTGGCTGAGTAACTGGTTGAGCGTCTGTTCTTGCTCGCTGTGACCGCCCATGGTGGTCACGGTAGAGCGCGCCTGCCCGATGGCATCAATTTCGTCAATGAAGATGATACAGGGGGCGCGGCGTTTGGCCTGCTCAAAGAGATCGCGTACGCGGGCCGCTCCCACGCCCACAAACATCTCCACAAAATCGGAGCCGCTGATGGAGAAGAAGGGAGCGCCCGCCTCGCCTGCGGTCGCCTTTGCCAACAAGGTCTTGCCCGTGCCCGGCGGCCCGACCAGCAGCACCCCCTTGGGCAACTTCGCCCCCAGGCGCGTGAATCGGTCGGGATCTTCGAGGAACTCGATAATCTCCTTGAGCTCCACTTCGACCTCATCCATCCCGCCGACATCCTTGAACTTGACGCCCGTCAGCTCGCCCTGGATCTCCTTGGCCTTGCTCTTGCCGATGGACATCACCCCCGCGCCGCCCTGTTGCATCCGCCGAAAGACGAAGAACCAGATGAGGGCGAAGGGCAAGATGGGCAACACCCACGCGAGGATCAGCTCCAGGAAGCCGGTCTCGGAAGGCTCGGCAGAAAAGGTGACGCCGGCATCGGTCAGGCGCGCGATCAGATCGGGATCATCCACGCGCACCACGTTGTACGTCTGGAACAGTCGCTCTTCTTGCTCCTGCACCAGCGTGTAGACAATCCGCGTAGGGCCGAGGTTCACCTCATCAATTTCACCCCGCTCAAGAGTGGTCAGAAACTCGCTGTAAGTCACCTCGGTCTCGCGTATAAACAATGGCTCCAACACCAAATTCTGGAACAACAAGATCAATACCAAGACGATCAAGAAATATCCCAGGGAAAATCCCATGCGCTTTTTTTGATTCTTATCCATGCATGACTCCTTTCGCGGTCAGCCCACTGGTACCATTATCGCACATAAGTGTTAGCAGGACATTAGCGACAATTGACATCTGCACCTTCCACCATAGAATGCTACCGCAAAACTAACCAAACGAGGTGAATGTTGGATCAGACAAAGACAAGCAGCCTGATTCCCTGGGCGCGCCTGGGCGGCTACTACGCCAGCTTCATCATGCTAGGGATGACCGGCGCGGTGCTGGGGCCGACGCTGCCCGCGCTGGCGGAGCACACAGGCGTCACGCTCAACGCGATCGGCCTGCTCTTCACCGCCCGCTCGCTGGGCTTCCTGCTCGGCGCGGTCCAGGCAGGGCGACTCTACGACAGCCAGCCGGGCCATCGCGTCCTCACGCTGGGGCTGCTCATCTCCGCCGGCATGACCGCCCTGACCCCCATCGCGCCGCAGCTCTGGCTGCTGTGGCTGATCTCGTTGGCGGCGGGGGTGGCGCAATCCACCATTGATGTAGGCGGCAACACGATGCTCATCTGGACTTTCCAAGACGACGTCGGCCCCTTCATGAACGGGATGCACTTTTGCTTTGGCGTCGGCTCCCTGCTGGCGCCGCTCATCGTTGCGCGGGCCATCATCGTGACCGGGGATGTGACGTGGGGCTACTGGGTGCTCGCGTTGGCGATTCTGCCGGTGGCGGCATGGTTGGCGCGCCAGCCAAGCCCTCGCCGCGACGCGACCTCCGACGAAGAAAACACCCTCACCCACCCCCAACAACGGCTCATTTTGCTCATTGCCTGCTTCTTCTTCCTTTACGTGGGCGCGGAGATCAGCTTCGGCGGCTGGATCTACACCTATGCACTGACGCTGGGCGTGGCGACCGTGACCACCGCAGCCTACCTCAACTCCGCGTTCTGGGCGGCGCTGACCGCCGGGCGGTTGCTCTCGATCCCCCTGGCGAATCGCCTGCGGCCCAGCCTCCTGTTGCAAATTGCGCTGGCGGGTTCCCTGCTCAGCGGGGGGATCGTCGTGCTGGGCGGAGCGCGGGTGCTCCCCTTGTGGGTGGGAACGGTGGGCATGGGCCTCTCGATGGCGACGGTCTTCCCCACAACGCTGGCCCTGGCCGAGCGCCGCTTGCACATCACCGGCAAAATGATGTCCCAGTTCTTCGTGGGCGCGAGCCTGGGGTCTATGACCTTGCCCTCGCTCATTGGGCAACTCTTCGAGAGCCTGGGCGCGCGGGCTGGAATGATAACCCTCGTCGCAGATTTGGGATTGACCGCTCTGATGCTTTACGCGCTGCTGGCATACAGTCGCACCGCCGCGCCCGTGATCGCGCAGGATCGCGTTTGACAAGTTCGTAAGTTCGCGTATAATGGCCCTTGTGCTTGCCCCAGTGGTGGAATTGGCATACACAGCAGGTTGAGGGCCTGTGCTCGAAAGGGCGTGGAGGTTCGAGTCCTCCCTGGGGCATTCACCCGCAAACATCCCCCGGCATGACCGGGGGATGTTCCATTACCGGCCTGACGGTCAATCCTCACGTCACTTTGACCTCTCCCGATTTTCCCTTATCCTATCTCAGGATGCAAAAAAGCGCCACATCAGCGCGCCCACGGTGTTTGCAAAGGCCCAGGCCCCGCGTGTATGATTGCTTCTCCAAGGAAAGGAGCCTCAGCGCGAAATGCGCTACGGGACGACGTGTGCCTCGCAGCCGGTTGCATCCCTGGCGTTGGTATAGTGTCGGATTTCAACAAACATGAGGAGGAAATATGGCTGAGAAACTATTAACGTTAGGTGTGATTGGTACATCAAGCAAGGAAAATGAGCATCGGCTGCCCATCCATCCAGAGCATCTACCCAGAATCGAACCCCATCTAAGCCCGCAGATTTTCGTGGAAACGGGCTATGGAAACCGTTTCGGCGCAGACGAGGACTATTTGCGCGCCCACACCGGCGGCATCCGCTCGCGCGAGGCGCTCTTCGAGCAGTGCGATATCATCCTGCTGCCCAAACCTACCCCAGAGGACTTTCCCTACTTCCGCGAGGGGCAAATCCTGTGGGGCTGGCCGCACTGCGTGCAGGGCAAGGCCATCACCCAACTGGGCATTGACAAGCGGCTCACGATGATCGCCTGGGAAGCGATGTACGTCTGGCGGAGCGAGCAGACCCCCGGAATGCACACCTTCTACAAGAACAACGAGCTGGCGGGCTACGGCAGCACCCTCCACGCCCTCCAGTTGCAGGGCATCACCGGGCACTACGGCCCCCACAAGCGCGCCGCTGTGATCAGCTTCGGCTCCACCGGACGCGGGGCGGTCTATGCCCTGCGCGGAATGGGCTACACCGACATCACCATCTACACGCAGCGCCCCTCGCACGCGGTACACAACCAGATCCCGGCGTTGGGCTATCGCCGCTACAAGCGCGCTACCCCTAATGGCGCGGATGTGGTCGCCGGGCGGCGCGGCACAAGAACGATGGCCGAGGAGCTGGGCAAATACGACATCATCGTCAACTGTGTGCTGCAGGATACCGACCGCCCGCTGATGTTCATCCGCAACGCCGAACTCGACCGCCTGCGGCCCGGCACGCTTATCATTGACGTGAGCTGCGACCACGGCATGGGCTTCGAGTTCGCCCGCCCCACCTCCTTCGAGTCGCCCACCTTCGAGGTCGGCGACCGCGTGTGCTACTACGCAGTTGATCACTCGCCCTCCTACCTGTGGAACGCCGCCACCGATGTCATCAGCGAGTCGGTGCTGCCCTATCTGCCCACCGTGATGGGCGGCCCTGACGCCTGGGCGCAAAACCGCACCATCCGCAAAGCCATCGAAATCCGCGAGGGCGTGATCCAAAACCCCAAGATTCTGCACTTCCAGAAGCGCGCGGAGACCTACCCCCATCCCATCCGCAACGACGCCAAGTGAGATCGCTACACATCATAGGACTTACGCCATCACGCGGCCTCAACATCTTCAACCGCAGAGCGCGCAAAGGACGCAGAGTTTTTTGTTAAAAACCCGCCGACGTTGCTCAAAAAGACGGTTTTTGTTGTGCCAAGATGTTGAGAAAGTACTTTATAAAAATTCTCTTTGCGCTCTCTGCGTACTCTGCGGTTAGGTTCTCGATACTTGCGTAAGTCCTGATCAGAAAAGCCAGGGTTGGAACAGATTCCTGCTTGTTCATGGAACAAATATGCCGGTTCCTACGTCTTTAAGATGTAGGCAAAACAGGAAAACAGAAGGAGGATGTGGAAATGAAAACCCAACTGGTCAGCCTGATATTGGCAGTGTTGGTCATCGTAGTGGCCGGCTGTGCTAGAACGGATAATAGCACCGAGGTGGGGCTACCCAATCCCGCATCGGTCTATTGCGAAGAGCAGGGCGGCAAGCTGGAGATCCGCGAGGGCGAAGACGGCCAATACGGCATCTGCGTCTTCGACGACGGCAGCGAATGTGAGGAATGGGCCTTCTACCGGGGCGAGTGCGCGCCGGGCGTGGGGACACTCCCCACCAATGGCGAAGCAACGCTCGTTCATGTGGACGAACTGACCCTGAACATCATGGAGTCGTTCCCCGTACAGGTGAACGCGGTGGTTCGCGGCAATCTGGCTGACGGCTGCGTCATTCTCGACGGCATCGAAGCCACCCGCGAGGGCAACATCTTCACTCTGGAGATCAACGCCCGCAGCGAGGGCGAAATATGCACAATGGCGCTCGTTCCCTTCGAGGAGATCGTCAGCCTCGAGGTCGAGGGATTGCCCGCCGGCGTCTACACCGTCGTCATCGAGGATCTAAGCGCGACCTTCACCTTCGACGTGGATAACGGCTGAGCCGCAAAGACAGTTCACCATCAGGCCCCTCAAATGAGGGGTCTTTTTTCGTGCCGGTAGATGTCACGGGCGGGAAGCGTGGTATACTGTGGCAAATACTGACCGGGAAGTGACGCAGATGACCATGACCATCAAAGACGAAGGTGTCTGGCGCGAGGAAATCGTCCGCGTGACGCGGCAATGCACCGCCCAGGGCCTCATCCGCTCCAGCGACGGCAACCTCTCCGTCCGGCTCGCCCCCGACCGCTATCTCATCACGCCCAGCGGCATCTACAAGGCCACGCTCCAGCCCGCCGACCTCCTGCTCATTGACGCTGAAGCCAACGTCATCGCCGGGCCGTCTGGCCTGCGCCCCACCTCCGAGACCCGGCTCCATCTGGAGGTCTACAATCGCCGCCCCGACGTGCGCGCCGTCCTCCACGCCCATCCGCCCTACGCCACCGCCCTCACCCTCATCGGGGTGACGCTGCCCGTCAACCTGATCCCCGAAGTGCTCCTCACGCTCGGCGATGTGCCCACCGCGCCCTACGCCACGCCCGGCACCGCTGAACTCGCCGCCAGCATCCGCCCCTATATCGCCACCCACGACGCACTCCTGCTGAGCCACCACGGAAGCCTCACCATCGGGCCGGACCTGGAGACCGCGCTCATCGCCCTTGAACGCATCGAACATACCGCGCGCATCTACGCACTGGCCCACGCGCTCGGCACGCCGCAGCCTCTCCCCGCCGCAGAAGTCGCACGGCTGCGCCGTCTGGGACAATAATGACCGCTCTGTTCATCAGCGAGCACCTTCACTACGCCTACCCCACCCCGCGAGGCGAGCCGCGACCGGCGCTGTGCGACCTCTCGTTCACCATCGCGGAGGGCGAATACGTCGCCATCGTCGGGGCGAACGGCTCCGGCAAATCCACGCTGGCCCGACACTTCAACGCACTCCTGCGCCCCACACAGGGCAGCCTGCACGTCGCCGGGATGGACACCCGCGAGGTCAAAGCGCACCGCGACATTCGCCAGCTCGTGGGGATGGTCTTCCAGCGCCCCGAAGATCAACTGGTCGCCTCCATCGTCGCGGATGATGTGGCCTTCGGGTTGGAGAACCTGGGGCTGCCCGCCATGGAGACCCAGCGCCGCGTTTACGAGGCATTGCTCGCGGTAGACCTCTGGGACGAGCGCGACCGTCCCACGCACCTCCTCTCCGCCGGGCAGCTCCAGCGTGCGGCCTTCGCCGGCATCCTCGCCATGCGCCCGCGCTGCATCGTCTGCGACGAAGTCACCGCCATGCTCGACCCGCGCGGGCGCGAGGATGTGCTCGCGCTTCTGCGCCAGCTCCACGCCGACGGGCTGACCATCGTGACCATCACGCACTTCATGACCGAAGCCGCGCAGGCCGACCGGGTGATCGTGCTCGACCACGGGCGGATCGCGCTAGATGGCCCGCCGCAAGAGATTTTCTCCCGCGACCAGGCGACGCTTCAGGCATTGGCCCTCGATCTACCGCCCGCCGCCGCGCTGAATCACCTGCTACGCCCCCACTTCCCCACCCTGCCCACCGGCCTGCTCACCGTGGACGACCTGGCCGCCGCGCTCGATGCGACCGTGCCCCAACCGCAGCGCCCGAAGGTCAGCAGCGCCCCGCCTGTTACGTGGCGCGAAGGCCCGCTGCACATCGAGGTCAACGAACTCGGCCACGTCTACTTGCAAGGGACGCCCCTGGAACGCCGCGCGCTCATCGGCATTGACCTGGAGGTCGTCGCCGGCGCGGCGCACGGCCTGCTCGGCGCGACCGGCTCCGGCAAATCCACGCTGATGCAGCACCTCAATGGGCTGTACCGCCCGCAAGAAGGGCTGGTCCGCGTGGCCGGCTACAATCTCCGCTACGCCGACACCGATGTGCGCGAGGTGCGCCGCCGTGTGGGGCTGGCCTTCCAGCAACCGGAGCTGCAGATTTTCGAGCAATACGTGGGCGACGAGATCGCCTACGGCCCGCGCCTGCAAGACCTCGAGCGCGCCGCGCTGCGCGAGCGGGTGCGTTGGGCGATGTCCCTCGTCGGGCTGGAATTCGAGGCGTTCAAGGATCGGCTCACCTTCACGCTGAGCGGCGGCGAGCGGCGCAAAGTGGCGCTGGCTGCGGTGCTCGCACTGCGCCCGGAGATCCTCCTGCTGGATGAGCCAACCGCCGGCCTCGACCCCGCCTCCCGCGCCGACCTCCTCACGCGCTTGCAGGCGCTCCGCGAGAGCGGCATGACCCTGGCTATCTCCTCCCATCAGATGGAAGACCTCGCCCTGTTGACAGAAAAGCTGACCATCCTGAGCGAGGGCGCGGTCGCCATGACCGGCCCCACCCGCGAAGTCTTTGCCCAGGGCGAAGTGTTGCGCCGTCACGGGCTGGCCCTGCCGACGATTTCGACGCTGGTGGCCTTGTTGCGCTCCCGTGGCTGGGCGCTGCCCCCCACACTGATCACCCCCGCCGAGTTCATGGCCGCACTGGGGCTGACATGAGCGACTTCGAGTTCTCGCGCTACGTGACGATTGGGCAACATCTGCCCACCGGCTCTATCATCCACCGGCTCGATCCGCGCGCGCGTTTGCTCAGCGGGCTGGCGCTGCTGGTGGCGATCACCTTTGCGCGGCATCTCCTGGGACTGGGGATCGCGGTGGTAGGGCTGCTGGTGCTGCTACGAATCGCGCGCATTCCGGGCGGTTTTGCGCTCCGCGGGTTGCTCCCGCCGCTGCCGATTTTGCTCCTGCTCGCAGCCTTCCAGGTCTTCTTCGGGCCACAGACGCAGGCGGGCGTCCTGCTCTCTGCGTGGGGGCCGATAAAAATCTCAACAGCGAGCCTGCTCGCGGGCGGCATCCTGCTGCTGCGCTTCGCCGCCCTCATCCTGGCGTTGAGCCTGATCTCGTTCACGCTGGCAACCACCGAGCTCGTGCGCGGTCTGGAGGCGTTACTACGTCCCCTCACCCGGCTGGGACTGCCCACGCAGGACTTCATCCTGTTGATCCAGGTCGCGCTGCGCTTCCAACCGCTGCTGGCCCGCGAGGCCGAGCGGATCGCCAAGGCGCAAGCCTCGCGCGGCGCAGATTGGGGCACCGGGCGCGGCAGCATTCTGCGCCGGGTGCGACAGCTGTTTCCCCTCCTAATCCCGCTCTTTTTGATTGGACTCCAGCGCGCCGAGCAACTGGCGCTGGCAATGGTGGCGCGCGGCTATCAGAGCCGAGGGCAACGCTCTTCGATGGTGGAATTACACTTTACCAGAGCGGATACGCTTGCCGTATTGTTGACAGGCATCCTATCCGGCCTGATTTTGGGGCTGTGAAGCAAGGCGGATGACGCCCTCCGCTTCGAATTCAGTGCAGGCAAGCGGCCAGCCGCCGCTCCATCTCAACAATGTGACGCCGCTTGCCGCCGCCACGGAGGATACGGGCGGCGTTAGTGAAGTACATGTGGTTGCGCAGAAACTGTAACTGATGGGTATACCATTGCGCATCGGTGAAATCCATCCCCAACGCCGCTACCTCAGCGTGTAGAGCCTGGTTGCGTTTCCAAAAATCGCACCGCCCCAACACATCGAGATCGGCATCCGCCACGATTGCCTCTAGCAACGTGCGCGGCTGCTGCGGGATACTCGTCGCCAAAATCATCCCCACGATGAGCGAGACCTGGGTCGCGGTATAGCCAAAATGCGGCAACACCTCTGCGGCCAGCTGCGCGCCCACCGCCTCGTGATCCTGAGGTTGCTGCACAAAGCCAATATCGTGGAAACAGGCCGCGGTGCGCATCAGCTGTAGCGGCTCGCCTGTGACGCCTTCCAGAGCAGCCAGACGCTCCACAGCGGGGAGTACTTCATCGCGGGTATGCACCAGAGAATGGTAGGTCAACTGAGGGGACAACTCGTGAGACAATCGGTCGAGAGCATAAAGATGCGCCCTCTCAAAATCGCGTATCTGCAAAAACGGATATGCCATCAACGGATGCTGTTCCAACCTCAAATCCACCATTTTTCACCTGTCCTGAGTGGCTTTTACAACATACACCATAGTATACTACCTTTTTACACCGAGCAAGGTTCAAAAAAGGGCCTTCCAAAATAACGTAAGACGGGTTGGCAACCCGGCTTACGTTGTCAGCCTTTACATTCTGCAGGGGAATCATAGACACTTATCAGAGCTACCCCCTTGCAAATCAGGCTATAATGGGAGTGAGCGCGTCCCTAAAAGACGACCCGGCGCGATTTCACCATGCGCCAAAAAATCTATTGGAGGCACAAATGCAACCGCATCAGGTACATGAAACCATTGGTAAGTATATGCTTGCCGACGGGGACCCCCTCGTCGTTGATCTCAAACGCTCTCACGGCTCCTACATCGTGGACGCCGTGACGGGTCGGGAGTATCTCGATTTCTTTGCCTATTTCGGCAGCCTGCCCATCGGACACAACCATCCGCGTATGCACGAACCGGAGTTTTTGGATGAACTCACCACGGCGGCGCGGACCAAGCCATCCAGCTCGGACTTCTACACCCTGCCGATGGCTAATTTTGTGGCGACGTTCGAGCGCGTGGCGCTCCCCGACTACATGCGCCATCTCTTCCTGGTGTGCGGTGGCGCGCTGGCCGTGGAAAACGCCCTCAAGACTGCTTTCGATTGGAAATTCCGCCACAACGTCGAGCGGCTTCAGGCAGCGCAGGATGCCAGCTGGCAATATCAGATTGAAGGCTGGGGCAGCAAAATCATCCACTTCCAACAGGCCTTCCACGGGCGCTCAGGTTACACCCTCTCACTCACCAACACCTCCGACCCGCGCAAATACATGCACTTCCCCAAATTCGATTGGCCCCGCATCATCAATCCCAAACTGCGCTTCCCCCTCACGCCGGAGGGCATCGCCGAAACCCAACGCATCGAAGAGATGGCGATTGACGAGATCGAGCGGGCCGTCAGGCGTTATCCTGGCGACATCGCGGCGCTGATCATCGAGCCGATCCAGGCCGAAGGCGGCGACAACCACTTCCGCCCAGAGTTCATGCGCGAGCTGCGCCGCCTGGCCGATGAGCACGAATTCCTCTTCATCCTCGACGAGGTGCAGACCGGATTGGGCCTCACCGGCAAGATGTGGGCCATTGAGCACACCGATGTGCGGCCTGACATCATCGCCTTTGGGAAGAAGACCCAGGTGTGCGGCATCCTCGCCGGCCCGCGCGTGGATCAGGTTGAAAACAACGTCTTCCAGGAATCGAGCCGCATCAACTCAACGTGGGGCGGCAACCTGGTTGACATGGTACGCAGCGCCCAGTATCTCCGCATCATCGAAGAGGAAAATCTAGTGAAAAACGCCGAGGTAATGGGCGAGCGAATGCTCAACGGCCTGCTCGGCATTGCGGAGCGTTCGCAAGGCGTCGTCACCAACGTGCGCGGCAAGGGCCTGATGATCGCCTTCGATCTGCCAACGCCCGAAAAGCGCACCAAGATGCACCAAACGCTCAAGAGTAACGGCCTCTACGCCCTCATCTGCGGCGACCGTTCCATCCGCTTCCGCCCCACCCTCGACGTGCCCGCCGAGGTGATTGATCAGGCACTCGACATCATCGAGAACAGCCTGGTGGAACTGTAGCTGCCTCTCAAAAGCAAGTACCGCGAACTTCAGAGCGCCAGGGTGCGCACTAAAGTTCGCGGTACAACTTTGTTAAACGGTTTACAACTCCAACCGCTGAAAAAGCGTATCCAAATACCGGGATTTGACCTGCCGGCTAGCTAAGACGCGCTGCAACGGCGTGAGCTGTAACAACGCCCCCAACAGGCTCGCCAACGCCCGCTGGCTCCACAACACCCGATTGTCGAAGATCAAGTCCTGGAGCTTTCCCCGCTCGATGGCCATCATCACGATGCGATGGACCGAGTTCGCCGGCGTGATGACCCGCTCGGCGCGGGGCGTCATCTGCAAGCAACCCGGAGCGCAGGTGCGCACGCATACCCCGCACCCCAGGCACGCCTCCGGATCGAGTTTGATGCGCTTGCGCTGTGGACGCGCGCCATCGTGCGCCGAGACCAACGTCAGCGCCTCAACAGGGCAAGTCGCCACGCATTGCCCGCAGCCCGTGCAATGCTCCACATCCACGGTGACGATGAAGTTGGTCGTGTGGATGGGACGCGCGTAGCCGAAGCGCCGCCCCGCAATCAACGCCTCGCAACAACAGCCGCAACAGTTGCAGATGAAGGTCACGCCCTCGCGCGCGTTCTCCCCGAACTGCACCAGCTTGTGATCGTAGGCCAGCTGCAACAGATCAAGCCCCTCGGCTACATCCACCTCCCGCGCAAAGCCGTGCTTCGCCAGCGATGCCGCCGCGCCACCAAAGGTCATGCAGATGTCCTGGGGCGCATCGCAGCCCAACCCCACCCGCTCCGCCTTGGTGCGGCAGTAGCACAGGCTAATCCCACGATGCGTGGCCGTGCGGATCACCTCACTGGCCCGCTCGTAATCCAACACCTGCACCTCCGGCGGGATGACCGGCTCGTTGATGAAGACGCGCCCCATCTGCGTCTCGCCGCCGGAGAAAAGCCCGTACATGAAGTCATCCTCGATGGTGCAATACTGCTGATATAATTCCGCCAACATCTGCTGATCCACATCGTCGCGCAGCCGCATCATCGAAAACTCGAAGAACCCCGCCATCGGCGGCGGCAGCGTATAAGTGAGCTCGCCATCCTTCTCCACATCAATCAACAGCACCCGCGCCGCCAATGCCTCCAGAACTTGACGCGCCTCGGCGAGCTCCATGCCCCAGATGCGCGCCGCCTGCGCCGCTGTGAAGGGCTTGATGGGCAATAAGGCCACCAGACCGGCCTCACGCTCGCTAAAGAGAATCTCCAAAATCTTGTAGAGTGCCTCCGTGGGCGGCGCGCCCTGCGGAAAACGATTCAACCGCGCGACCAAACGTTCATAAGCTGGTGTTGCCATCGGATACCTCCATCGGATAGGTTAATCCCCACTGCGCGCGGATCGCATCCATCGTGCGCATAATTGCCAACGTCTCATCCAGCGGCATGACGGGACTTTCCAGAGCGCCCTCACGAAGACAACGCATCACCTCTGCCGCCTCGTAATTGTAGCCGTTCCCCTCCAGCGGGAAATGCCAGGTCTTACCCGGACGTTTGCGCAAACGCTGCCCCCAACGATCCAGCCCCAGCGCGTATCCCAGGCGCTTGAGCCGCCCCGGAATCCGCACCGAGGGCGGGGGCCAGACGCCCTCGGGATAGAGCGTCAATTTTTGCGGGCGGAAGATGGGGTTGTGAACGCGAATTCGTCCGCGCGTCCCCATCAACTGCGCCTCCGTGGGCAGCGCGATGCGCAGCGAGGCCGAGAGCAACGCCTGCCGTCCCCCCGCGTAGCCGAGGATGATCGCGGCCTGCTCGTCCACGCCGGTCTCGCCCAGATGCGCCTGGCTGGCGATGCGCTCCGGCGGGCCGAAGATCGCCGAGGCCAGGGCGAGCGGATAGATGCCCAAATCGAGCAGCGCGCCGCCGCCCAACGCCGGATCGAAGAGCCGGCTCTCAGGATCAAAGGCGGCGCGGAAGCCGAAGTCCGCCGTCAGCAGGCGCACCTCGCCAATCGCGCCCTCCTCCAGCAGCGCGCGCAATTTGGCGAAAGCAGGCAGGAAGCGCGTCCACATCGCTTCCATCAAGAACAACCCGCGCGCCCGCGCCACGCGGATCATCTCCGCCGCCTCGAGGGCATTGAGGGCAAAGGGCTTCTCACACAAGACCGCCTTGCCCGCCTCCAGGCAGAGCAGCGTGTTTTCCTTGTGAAAGGGATGCGGCGTGCCGATGTAGATCACGTCTACATCGGGGTCTTGGACGAGCGCCTCATAGCTGCCATGGCGATGCGGCACATCGAACAGCCGCCCGAAACGCTCCGCCGCCTCTTGACTACGCGAACCGACCGCGACCAGACGTGCGTCCGGGAGCGCCCGCAACCCCTCCGCAAAGGCGTGCGCGATCTTCCCGGTGCTCAGAATGCCCCAACGAACAATGGATTGTGATGTCATAGTTTAACCTCAAGTATCCAGCATCAAGCCACAAGCAATAGCTTTTAATGTAAGAGCTCCTGCACGTTCTGGAAAAGCAGGTACAGCCCCGCGACCAACACGCCCAGCACGATCAGCTCCCAGAAGAACTCGAAGAGCAACACCAGGACGGCCACCATCGCCAGTGCGCCGGCCAGACTGCCGATGAGGCGCTCCAGCCAGCGCCGGAAGCCCGCCTCGATGAAGATGAACAGAAAGAGCAGGACGCCCAGGCCGAAGAGCGCGTGTTCCCGTGAAAAAAGCAGCAACCCCACGAAGGCCACCAGCGTCAGGCCGATGCTGAGCGCCGCCCACAGCTCGGCCACGCGGCCCATGCGCAGGTCGGCTTCGGAGAGGGGATGGTGGGCGCGGCGGATGTGCGCCCGGCGCGGCCACCGCCCCCCGGAGACGAGGCGCTCGGCGTACCGCTCCAACGCCAGGGCGAGGGTCTCCTCGGTGGCGGAGGTGGCGCGCAAGGTTTCGAGCTCGGCGGAGAGCGCCTTGAGCGCCTCATTGCGCTTGACGAACTCGCCCTTGAGGTGCGGCTTGCCGCGCAGGGAGGCGAGCTGCATCCCCAACCCCACGAGCTCCGCCTGCTTGTCGGCGATCACGACAGCGCGCTCGGCCTGCGAGGCGCGGAAGGCGGCGCTCTGCTCCCGGATGTGCGGGACGAGCAACGGCGCGGGCAACATCTTATCCAGCCCGGCCCACCCCACCGGATCGTACCAAGAGCGCCGAAGCGCGCCGCCCCGTTCGTAGAGCGGGCCGGCGGGGGCGTTCTCGCCGGAGATCGGATCGCGGGCGTAGAGGCCCCACAGGCCGCGATAGTGCAGCGCCCAATCAGGCAGGGGATCGAGCAGGCCCGGCTCGTCCCAGGGATGCGCCGCGCCCGGCCCGATGGACCGCCCATCGCCGCGCGCGTAATCCACGAAGGGCACGCGGAACAGGCTCAACGGATCGAGCGATTCCAAATCGGGCCGCGCCTCGTCTTCGTAGACCTCTTGCAGGGCGCGACCCAGACGCGCGCGCAAGGTCTTGTTCAGCCGCTTAAAGGGCTTGAGGAAGGGGAGCTCCAGCTCGCCGAGGTATTCGCCCTTGCCGAAGTAGCTGGCGTGCGATCCGGCCCCGACGTAGACGACGGGATGATCGCCCACGCGCTCCAGCTCCGGGTCGTTCCAGTGGCGGCGCAGATCGTCGCCGGAGTAATCGTGCGAGGCGTAGGCCACCCACTCCGGCTGCACCGCGCCGGATTCATCCTCGGAGAGATAAATGAGCACCATCTCCCAATCGGCCTCATGATCGTTGACGCCGGAGAAGCCGGAGCGCCAGTCATTGAAGGCGTAGAAGAAGTAGTACTGGAGCACGCACCAATGCTCCTGTCGGACGACGCGCCCGTAATACTGGTAGCGAGGCTGCGACTCTTGCAAGCGGCGGTAGGCCACACGCGCGGCGGCGGCGGTGTCGCCCGGCACCCGCCCCCGCGCCAGCAGGGTGAGCGAGAAGATCGCATCCACAAAGCGCGAGAGGTAGCCCACGCGGGCCAGGCGGCCCATACCCGCGTAAAATTGCGGTTCCTTATCCTTATCGAGCAGCTCGCGGCGCAGACGTTCGACTTCGTAGGCGGCCAGTTCGGGGATGTTGAACGGTTCGATGAAGCGGAGATAGTGCACCGCGTCGAAGACATCCACGCGCCGCTCCGCCAGGCGCTCCAGGGTGAGCTCACCCTCCGGCACGAGGCAGTGCGGCAGGCGATTGGGGCGCTGCACCCACAGGCTGCACTCGCGCACGTAGCGCTCCACATCCATCGGGAAGAAGTGCTCGCCCTGGGTAAAGCGCAGCACCGGCTCGAAGCGGCGCAACAGTTCGCGGTCGGTGGGGCGGCTCATTCGCACCCTCCTCGCGCGCGACAGGCGGCGGCAGAGGTCAACGCCTGCTGCACATCGCGGGTGTTCAGGTAGACGACCTGGATGACGGCAAAACCCAGCGCCAGGTAGAGGCCGTAGCTGTGCAGCGCGCGCCCGCTGAAATCGTAGACGGGGCTGAAGCGCAACCCCAATCCCAGCGCCAGGGTGAGGCACTGCACCAGGGCGGCGAGCACCCAGGCCGCGCGGCGCAGGAGCAACAGCCCCACCGCCGAGAGCAGGGTCAATAGCGCCAGGATTGCGGCGACCCCGGCCCACAGGTGATGTTCCGGCCAGGCGAGATCGAACCAGGGCAGCGGCAAGGGCCACAGGGGCAGCTCCAGCCCGGCGCACCAGAACGCCACGCCGACGAAGCCGGCGACCTGCACGAAGAGCAGGATCGTCAGGACAATAAGCGCCCAGGGGCGCTGCGCCTTCACCTCGGCGCGAAGTTGGCTTGAGAGGGTCATAGTAGCTCCTTCGAGTCAGCGAATCGGCGAGTCAGCGAGATTGGTGGACGCGCGCATGAAGGAACGAGCAGGGGTAGCATCCTCTCCCAACCTGGCTGATGGGAAAAGTATAACCATTTTGCGCGGTCAGGCAAGCGGCCATGTAGGACAGGTTGGCAACCTGTCCGATGCAAAAAACGGGCCTGACACCTACGTCAGGCCCGTTGTGTGAAGTCCTATCGGTTACTGGACGCGAATTTCGACCAGATCGCGGACCTGCACATTGCTCGCGAAGCCGGGCAGCACGCTCCTGAAGCCGCCGCCATCCACGAAAGCGACGATGCAATCCGCGCAGGCTTGCAACTCATCCAGCGCGACCTTAGCCGTGTAATCATCAGCAGCGACAAAGGTCACGGATGAAGCCCCGCTCACACCCGCCTGCGCCAGCAGCGTGTTGACCGCTACACCGGTGTACGTAGTCGGCTCGCCATCACGGTTGGTATAATCGACCTCGATGGTCTCCAGCGCGCGGACTTGCGCCTCGCTCCAGGCCATCTCCGTGCCGACATTGCCCGTGATGCGGAGCGCGACCTCGCCCTCCGCGACCGGGGCCTCGCCGCCGTTACCGCCGCCACAAGCAGCCAGCGCCATCACCAACACCAAAACCAACGCCAACAGAGTGAAACGCTTCTTCATGAGTATCCTCCTTGAATTAGTTGTTGATTTGCAATTCGATAATTTGGAAAACCCAGCGATTCGCCGGGGTCTCCGGGCAAACTAGACGGATAGGGCCTTTGTCCGGCTCAGCCGTGGTGATCCATTCGCCCTCTTTTTGCAAGGCGATGATCGCATCTTGCAGCTCGTCGCGGCTGATCTCGATGGCGTAGCCGTCGGCGGCGATGGCGGTGATGGAAGCGTAGTCCGTCACGCCCGCCTGCTCCAGGATGAGATCAAGCGAGACGCCACTCCATGAAGTCACCTCATCCTCCCCCAGCGACTTCTGCATCAGAATATCGGTGAGATCGGTCTGCGGCATGGCGACCAGGTCGGCGTAGCTGAGCGCAAGCGGATTGGGCGCCGCGCCGGTGACGGCCAACGTCCATTCAACCTGCGGCGCGCCGCCGCCACAGGCCGTCAACACCAGCGTGAGCACGAGGCTCGTCAGAATAAACCACAACATCGTCCGTTTAACAGTCATTGAACTCCTCCTTGAGAAAATTTGAAAATCAGCGAGTCAGCGAGTCACTACCCCCATACTTCTTACTCCCTTACCCCCTCACCC